>Ga0209000_1000367_pt1 | contig 48101 bp, 45 predicted proteins | sample RifGroD2_FD_183998 | JGI IMG/M metagenome (GOLD analysis project Ga0209000, IMG submission 183998) | Groundwater microbial communities from Rifle, Colorado, USA - Groundwater D2 (SPAdes) (version 2) | ecosystem: Environmental > Aquatic > Deep subsurface > Groundwater | place: Rifle, Colorado... | reverse complement strand
TACGTTTTATGCCTTCGGCTGCTCGAAAAAAATATCGTACACCATACTCTAATTATACCATAATCAGTGTATTTACACGATATTTTAACGATATTTTATCTCGAAAAATTTTTATTCCTTAAAGCTGTATCTAATCACAATAGATTCCTGTATTCTTACTTTTTAAAATCGGCGGCTATGCCGCTATTATTGACTCTAGTTACTCCACTTTCACTATTTCTCTTCCTAAAAATAAAGCTCCTCCCAAATAAAATTGCCCATCTAGGGCAATTTTATTTGAAGTCCGTTATCGTGTAAGACACTAATTCCGCGGCTCTTCTCTTCCGATATTTTTCCACCCTTTTTATTCCCAGGTTATCGTATATGCATCCCCCGCACTAGCTCCGCTCGCTCCATCTAGTGTCATACCCGACGGACTTAAAAACAAAGCCGGGCGAACCCCGCGGAGACCGCCATAGGCGCCGTCGGTGCCCACCGCGCCATCCGCGTTCACGTGGCGGACGTTGCACGAATTAGGCGCATATGAGTCCCTTAACCAATAGTACCATGGGTCATTATCGTCATCTAGTGAACCACTTGTATATTCGCTGTTACTTCTTGCTTGGGCTGTTGTTTTTCCTATATACCACGTTGTTCCATCTCCCAAGGTTGCATTGTTATATACATAATCATATAGTTCCTTTATTCCTAATAAAAATACTTTATCATCTGCTATATCTTCATAGTATGCACTATCATAATTTTGTACTGCTGTTGTTATTGTACTGTTATATGTATGATTTGCTGTTCCTCCATCTTTTTCTATATCTGCATCTGATGTTACTCCTGCTCCATCCCAATCTGCTAATATTACTTTATGTGTTGGTGTCACCATTTTGCTTACATCTTCTGGTGTGAAATTCCCTCCTGTTCCAGAATATAAAAAACCTCTTTCTACGCTATATTCGTTATAGTTACTCCATACATGTGCATTATCTGGTGCCTGATGTGACCATGCTACTGCTCCTGCATCCGCACTACTATTTAACCATTCTCTTAAGTTTGATTTTTCCCAGTAGTTACTTCCGTAGCTTGTTCTATTTGCGTCCCCTCTGCCTTCTGCATTGTCTCCTGTTGCATCAAAGGCTTTTAGGCTTATTATACGATCTGCAAATAGCATTAGGTCATCATTTGTATCTCCATCTATATCTTGCTTATGTATTACTCTCCATACGATTGGTTGTCCATTATAGCTTCCAAATTTGATATATTTTCCTACTGCTACATTCGCTACTACTGGTGGCTCTGGTTCTCCTCCACTTGCTATTCCTGTTACTTCTACTATTATCGGCGTTACTGTTGCTACCCCACTTGCGCTTACTGCTACTACGTATGCCCCTGTTCCTAGTGGATTGTTTGGTACTTCTTTTATGTAGCCTTTTGTTACCATATCATCTATTATATTTGCTTGTGGTACTGTTATTTCTTCTTGCCATAGATATGCCTGCGCTTGGGTTTGTAATGTTGCTACGTTTTGGTTATGTGCTATCTGTTTTGATGTTTCACTTTTGTTCATGAATATTGGTATTGCTATTGTTGCTAGTGCTGCTAGTATTACGAGGACTGCTAGTAATTCTAATAATGTAAACCCTTTTTTGTTCTTTTTCTTTTGCATTTTCCCTTCCACTCCTTTTGTTGAACATGTCAATTACATTTTTCCTTAGCTTGTATGTGTTTCCTTGCTTTGCATGATTTATCCAGCTTTTTATCTTTTCTGATATTTCTTTTATGTCTTTCTCGCCTTTTTTTAGTTCTTCTGCATATTTTTTTATTTTCTTTTTCGTTTGTTTTTTATTTCTTTTACTTAGTTTCATTATTATTTTGCCTGTGTTTGTTAAGTAAAACTTATACCCTATGTAGCTTACGCCTTCTTCCATTTTACTTATCATTGTTTTTTTGTTTAGTCTTAGCTCTAGCTTTTCTTCTACATATTTTTGTATTTGCTGTCTGCAGTTTCTTAAATATTCTTTGTCTTCATGGATTAGTATAAAATCATCTACATATCTTGTGTAGTATTTTATTTTTAGTTCTTCTTTTATGTACCTATCTAGTCCACTCATATATAGGACTCCAAAGTATTGACTTGTCATATTGCCTATAGGTAGTCCTTTTTCTTTTGTTATTTTTGTTATACCATATGTTTCACATATTTGGTTTGTTTTTTCTAATAGTTTTTCATCTTTTGTGCTGTCAATTATTTTTTCTAGGAGGCTGTTTAGTTTTTTATCTGTTATGTATCTAACAAGTTGTTCTTTTAGTATTTTGTGATTGATGTTATAAAAATACTTTTCGATGTCACATTTGAGTATGTAGCCTTTGTTTGTTTTATTTTTGTTGTAGTATTCTCTTAAAAACTGTTTTATTCGTTTTATTCCGAGTCCTGTGCCTTTTTCTTTTTGTACTGCTACGTTGTCATATATTACTTTGCTTTTTATTAGTTTACTTAATATTTGATCACATAGACACCTTTGTATTATTTTATCTCGGTATGCCATACTCATGATTAGCCTTATTTTTGGTTCTTTGACTATAAATAGTCTGTAGTTTTCAACTTCATAGGTTTCTTTTTCTAGTTCTTCTGCTATTTCTGATATGTTTGATAGTAAGTTTTTCTCAAATTCTATTTTTTCTTTTTTACTTTTTCCTATCTGCACTTTTTTGTAGGCTTCATACAGGTTTTTGTATTCAAACAGCTTATCATATTCATTTTTTATTGTTTTCAATTATAAATATTTATATGTACTGTTAAGCGATTACTTGTAGTTTTCAGTTTCCTTACTAACTCCATGCTTTCGCCAGTACTTTTTGTTCTCCATTTAAGGATGGGACAAGTCTCCTTTAAATTTTGCTCGGATATATTGTTTTTTTAGGCTCAATATATTTCTGGCTCTGTTTATTTAAGGCCGGGCGAACCCCGTTGTTACCGTTATAGGCGTTGTTGTTGTTCACCGTGCCATCCGTGTTCACGTTGCGGACGTTGTACGAATTAGGCGCATAAGACTTATCCCGTATGGTTAGTTGATTATACTTTTTATTAGATTGAATATGATTTGTGCTGTTTGCCCTTGCTGTTTTGTTGTTATTGAATTTGTTTCCTTTAATATTACTAATAAATATTCTATTGTTTGTATTTTTGCATACAGCTTCTTTTTTTCTTCTGTCATCATATTTTCGTTACAGACTTCTTCTAGTATTTCTACAGATAGATTTTGTAGTTTTGTGACTAGTGAATATCTATATTTCTTAGGCGCATTTTCTGTTATTTGATATATCTTTTTCACCAGTCTCTTAGCTTCTGCAAGTAATATTGTTTCTTCCTTTTTGCTTTGTACTTTTTTATAGTCCGAGACTTGTTTGTTTTCTCTTTCTATTCTTTGTACTTCTGCTACTTCACGTTTCTTTGCACCTGTTTCCTCATCATATTTTTCTGTTTCATTTACGATTGCTATTCTATAATTTGCTGCTTCGATATTCTTTTTATTCTTCTCTAGTGAGCTTAGTGGAAATCCTACTTCATAATCTCCTGTTTTTTGTAGTCTAAGCTTGAATCCTAGTATATAATGCAATATCTCTGCATCTGTGTTTATTGCTACATAGAAGTTTCCCCTTTGGATTATTAGTATATGATTTATATACTTTTCTTTTAGTCTCTTATAATAATCTATAAACTTCATTTTACGTATACCCGAATACATTATGTAACTTGTTTCTCGAACTACACCTTATGACTTCATATAAAATCAGCCGTATCCGTATGGTATGGTATGGTATTTTTTTCCATATTTTGCATCTCCTCATTTGCTGTCTTGTTTTATCTCATATTATCATTTTTTAGGTGCTTAGTCAAGAATTTTTCCTGTATTTTCTTTGCTTCTTTTCTTTAAATCTTCTTTTCTTTGCTATATTTTTATTTTACCACATACAAATGACAATTTACGAGTATAATTCCTTTTAATTTTTTCATATTTCTCATACTCATTTGACAATCTTATACATGTTTTCTTATTCTTTATGCCTCATTTGTACTAAATTTTATTACAAATAAATAATAATAACAACATATTATCAAACAGAATTTAAATAAAAGCAACGAACATTCTCTCGTTGCTTTCAAAGGCTTAAATTTCATCCCTCATACTACCGCTGCAAGCAATAATAGCTCTTCATTGTCATTATATATTTTAGGCAGCTGAGTTATTGGTAATGGGTTTACACCACTCCCTACTTCTATCGTATATCCCGGTCTCCTATATTCTTTTATAAACCAGTCCTTATATCCTGTATATGAGGCTGACCCATAAGTGGTTTCTAGTGTATATCCACTCACCCTAGCGAGCATATCTCCTATTCTTCTTGCTTCTTCTGTTGCCATATTCATGAAATCCCAGTATATAACTTCACCCTGCGAGTGATATGCAAGAACCAATCTAGGGTTTACTCTTCTTGTAAAATCTGCTGTTGTTTTACTTTCTGGTTCCGATTCTGGAAATGGCCCACTGTATTTACTCGGAGCGGGTCCAGTTATCCCTAGTTCCCTCTGAACCTGCTGATATTCTTCCCAACCTGCATTATAGTTGTGATTTGGATCCACACCTCTATTATTTGCTTCCCAAGTCTTAGAGAAGTCAGTACTTCCATTATTCCATCTGATTAGTTCTTGGTAATTAGGATTGGTGGGTTTTAATCCGTTTATAACAAGCTCTACTCCATCTGGATTTACCATCGGCATTATATATATAGTGGATTTTCTGTATATCTCTCTTATGTTATATCCTTTGATGCTTGAGTTCATCACGTATCCTTCTGCGACATTCTCCAACCACTTCATAAGTAGTGGAGTTGTAATCCATTCAAGTGCGTGATGAGACGCATTATAAAATACTTTATTAGGTCCATCTCCTATCTTTAAAACATATAAATTACGACCTAACACACTTTTACCTGGCACCTCCAAACCTATAAAGGGGTACCTTGCTCGCAGTCCCCTTATATTATAGTCTAGTACTTCATATGTATATCCTACATTATCGAGTATTACATCCATTCCATATGGAACTATTATTCTTTGTCCTATTTGAAGCCTCGTTGGCACCAAGGTAGGATTTGCAGCCTCGATAAAAGGGATTGTCGTATGAAACTTTTTTGCTATACCACTAAATGTGTCACCTGCCTTTATAACATACTCTGAATACCCCAGTAAATATTTTTCAAGCACCTGCCACGTCTTTGGCCCTACTATACCATCTGGAACTAACCCATAATTCGTTTGAAATCTTTTTACAGCCGCAAGAGTCCTATCCGAAAATACACCATCTACCACGAGTGGTCCATATCCTATTTTATTTAATACTGACTGCAGTATTTTAACATCGTTATTCCGATTTCCATACCTTATTGTTTGCAAAAAAAATCACCTCACATAATCAATTCGTATGCACAATGCATAATTAATTATATTTGAGTGAATTTGTTTTTATTCTATTCTTTGTGTTTTATACATATATCATTGTTCTATATCTTCTAGACTCCTATCTTCTTTTACATCAAATTCTCTTCCTTCGTTCATATAATTTATTTTCTCTACTTTTTTCCTTGTTTCATCTAAAATATTCCCTGATGTTATTTGCCCATATTCTTTTAAAGTTGTCCTTGTTATCGAAAACATGTCACAATTAACCACATTAAACGCTACTTGCTCCGTAATAAATTCCTCTACTACCTTTTTCTCCTTTGAATCTAATTCGCAGTAAATTTCAGTACCGCCTACATATGACTGCACCATTAAATTTCTTTCCTCTCGAAAATATTCTCTTAATTTATGTAAATTATGTTTTTGATATTTTATTTCTAACTTTCTCATCCATCTTTCTAAAATATTATCATTCTCATCTTTTGTCATAAGTTTTTCTATTAAATTTTGAGTTTCTTCTTGTTCTTGTATCATTTTTGAAAGACTATCTAGTTCTCTATTATATTTCTTATTTAATGTATAGTATGTCATATATAATTCTGTGAGTCGATTATTCTCATCAATTTGATTATCATCCATACTACACCTCCTCTATATTCAAACAATAACTAATATCATATTACTAAAGACACGTATTGCATATTATACCATAAATTTTATTTTTTGTCAAATTATTACATATTTTTACGCGCGTTTGTTGTATCAGAGCGTGTTTCCACCCTGCACGTCATCCTCAGGATGACAGATCAGGGTGGACTTTCTTGGTAACAAAAAAAGTAGTTGCTCACAAATTAAGCTACTACTTTTAAACCAATGTGCTCTTATTTAATTTTTTATATTAATTTCCATAATATGCCTTCCTATATATCTCTACCAATTCACTAATCAGTGGCAATCTTGGATTTGCTGTTGTGCATTGGTCCTCAAATGCTCTTTCGGCTAGATATTCTACCCTACTCATATACTCTTCTTCATTAATTCCACATTCTCTAATACTCATTGGCATATCTACTTCTTTCATAAGTTCTTTTATTTTATTTATGAGTGACCATACTCCTTCTTCATCTGTATACGCTGGCCATCCAAATCTTCTCGATATGTCTGCATATTTTTTAGGCGCTATATACTTTTCATATTTCGGAAATGACACAAATTTAGTTGGTGTACTTTGCCCATTATATTCTATTACATATGGCAATATTATTACATTTGACCTTCCATGTGAAATACCAAACTCTCCTCCTAGCTTATGCGCTAAAGAGTGATTTACTCCTAGAAAAGCATTTGTAAATGCCATCCCTGCTATTGTTGAGGCATTATGCATTTTTTCTCTAGCTATTTTATCACTTCCATCTTTGTAGGCACGTGGCAGGTATTCAAATATGAGCTCTATCGCCTTCATAGCTAGTCCATCTGTGTAATCCGATGCGAGAACCGAAACATATGCCTCAATTGCATGTGTTAGTGCATCAAGACCAGTATCTGCTGTAACTGCTTTTGGTAGACTCATAACCAAGTCAGGATCTATTATCGCCACATCAGGTGTCAACTCATAATCTGCAAGAGGATACTTTATATGATTATCCTTATCTGTAATTACTGCAAATGATGTAACCTCCGAGCCTGTCCCTGACGTAGTCGGTATAGCAACAAACTTGCATTTTACACCTAGTCTCGGAAATTTATATACTCTCTTTCTAATATCCATAAATTTTTGTTTCATTCCCGCCGGATCTGCATCTGGATATTCATAAAATAGCCACATACCTTTCGCTGCATCTATTGGAGACCCACCACCAAGTGATATTATACAATCTGGCTCGAACTTTTTCATTCTTTCAACACCTCTGTACACTGTGTCAAATGATGGATTTGGTTCTACATCTTGAAATATCTCATACTTTATTTGCTTTTCCCTCTTATTCAAATGATAAATTATTTTATCCACATACCCTAAATCTACCATACCTTTATCTGTTACAATAAATATTTTATTTATATCGTCCATTTCCTCTAAGTACTGGATTGAACCACTTTCAAAATATATTCTTGACGGAATCTTGAACCATTGCATATTCACTCTTCTTTTCGCCACCCTTTTTATATTAAGTAGATTTCTAACGCTCACATTATCTGTAGTAGAGTTTTTACCGTACGAACCACAACCTAATGTAAGTGATGGCACACTAGTATTATATATGTCCCCTATTGCCCCTTGTGACGATGGACAGTTCACTATTATTCTACCTGTATTCATCCTTTCTGCAAACTCATTAATTACCTTATCATCATTTGAGTGAATTACTGATGAGTGTCCTAGTCCACCTAAAGCAAGCATCTTTTCTGCTAAACTTATACCGCCTTCTGTGTCTTTTGCTCTAAATACAGCAAGTACTGGCGATAGTTTTTCACGTGATAATGGATAGTCAGCACTGGCGTCAGCTAGCTCACAACATAGAATTTTTGTATCCTTTGGTACTGTTATGCCTACTTTACTTGCAATCTCCCATGCAGGTTTACCTACAATGTCTCCATTTATTGCACACTTGTCTTTATCTATAACCAATGTAGAGATTGCTACTGTTTCTTCTACATTAGTGAAATAACATTTATTTTGTTTCATATATTCAGTCGTCTCATCGTATATAACGTCATCTATTATCACGCCTTGCTCTGATGCACATATCATGCCGTTGTCAAATGTTTTTGATACCATCAAATCTGTAACCGATTGCTTTATATTTGCAGTTTTTTCTATATAGCATGGTACATTACCTGGTCCTACACCTATAGCTGGGTTTCCACTCGTGTATGCCGACTTTACCATACCTGTCCCACCTGTCGCAAGTATCAAGCTTATACCTTGATGTGTCATAAGCGCTCTACTCGCCTCGATAGAAGGTGCCTCTATCCACTGAATACAATGTTCCGGTGCTCCATGTTTTATAGCAGCTTCTTTTACAACTCTAGCAGCCTCCACGGAACATTTCTGTGCAGATGGATGAAACGCAAATATTATTGGATTTCTAGTCTTTACCGCTATTATTGATTTAAAAAGTGTAGTAGACGTCGGATTTGTAAGAGGTGTAATACCTGCTATTACCCCTATTGGCTCCGCTAGTTTCATATAACTTTCTTCTTTATTATCTTCTATTATACCAACTGACTTTATGTTCTTTATATCATGATATATATACTCCGTTGCAAATAGATTTTTTATTACTTTATCCTCGTACACTCCACGCCCTGTTTCCTCCACTGCAAGCTTTGCTAAAGTCATATGATTTTCAAGTCCTAGAAGTGCCATCTCCCTTACTATATCGTCAACTTTTTTCTGATCAAAACCCATATATTCATTTAGTGCCTCTTTTGCATTAACCACTAATTCACCTATTACTTCTTCTACCATTCTTTCTTCCCCCACAACTTCAACCCCCAGTTAGTTCACAATTTGAAAACTAATATTTTGGTTTAAATTATTTTAATAACCATAAATATCCTTAATTGTTTTCTATTTATTCATTATACCATTTATTCTTTTATTTTCAACAAAATGCTCATAAAATATTTATAAAAACAAAAAGAACATTTCTGTTCTTTTTGTTTTATGTATTTAAACTATTAAATCCCCTTGCTCTAGACTTGGTTGGTTATCGTGTCCAGTTTCAATCCCTCCTTGCTCTTCATTATCAAGAATTTTTCTTGCTTCTTCAATTTCATCCCTTATTTCATTTATGCTTGCTTTCCTTTCAGTTATTGGGGTTATTCTTTTGCTGAATTCTTCATCGCTTAATGCAGCCAATTCTTTATTTTCTTTTTCAACATCAATTTCTTCTTTACTAGAAACTCCTATTGTTTTCATCAATCCTCTTCCCAATTTTTCAAAGATACCATTTTTATCATTTACATCATACTCCACAACTTCCTCTTTTTCTTGTGCTTTTATTAACTCTCCTTCAATAAGTAGTGTATTATCAAAATAAGCTTCATTTTCCCCAATACCCGATCCATTAAATCTCGTAGATACTATAATACCCTTCGCAAAATTAGAATTAGTTTTACACATCTCTGGATATTTTTTTTCAATTTCTTTAATACGGGCATCGTGTTTTCCTTCTCTTATTTCATTTTCAACCCATACTCTTGTATTTATTAATTTCGCTGCAGCTATAACCATTGCATTTTTTGGGTCATTAACAGTATCCGTAAACTTTCCACTCGGAGGTATTTGTATTTCATCTTTAAGATCTTCTTTTAAATGTTTTTTAACGTATTCCCACTTTTGATCCAACGTTATTCGTCCAGTACCTCCATATAATTGGTATAGATCTTTTATTACCCATTCACCTATAAGTTGAAATGGCCCAACCGGATCATTTACAGTAAGCTTTGATACATCCCGATTCATAATCTTGGGATTTGTCCCTGCTGATGACTCTAGCATGTATCTAGTCATTATAGCTGAATTTAGCCACCTAGTCTCATCTTCACCTTTTATAAATCCCTGTTCCAGAAATGCTTGTGTAACTTTTTCTATTTTATCAGCATCGTTCATAGCCTTCATTACTAATTCAACTTTATCAGGCCCTAATTTAGTCTTCATCTCATCAGTCAACCTTATTTCTGATAGTTTTACTGATGTTTTCACTATCTCTCTTTTTGTCTCACTTTCTACTTCATTCTTATTAACTTTTTCAATAATTGGAGTTTTAACATTTTTATTAGTTCCATCTAATGCTTCTGTATTCTCACCTGATACTAGTGGAGATTGAATCATTGCTCCAGCCAAAAATGCCATCATGGCTGTTTTTGCAATTCTGTTAGGAATGTAACTCATGCTTTTCTTAATTTCTTTAAAATTTTCTTTCAAAGCTTTCCTTCTTGTTTTTCCCAACTCATTGACTACACTCTTATATTCAGATTGTATCCAAGAATATAGTTCTTTACCAGTTATTGTAGTATCTTTACCATCTACATCCACCACTAATTTATTTCTATTTAATCTACTCTTTTTTAACCTGACATCCACTTCATTACCTTCATCTATTATTTGTATTGCTTCTTTTTGTCCAGTTTTTTTCATATAGTTTATATATGACTTTAATAATAATCTTTCATTAGTAGTTCGCCTAAAGACCCAATGTGATAAATAATTTTTCTTATTCTCTGCAACATAATCTGCTATTAATTCATACTTTTCAATCAACTCTTTTTGGATCATAGCTATCACCAACTTTCGTTTCAATCCATATCATTATTATACTACTTTTTACATATTTTGTCAATGTTTGTCTGACATTATATGACATAAAACATTATTCGGATACAAAAAAAGAACCTCATATTATAATAAAGTTGCGTAAACTACTATAACAGATGATTCTATATATTAAATTATATATCACTCATTGGCTCGGGTTTTCCAAAATAATAGCCTTGTGAATAATCTATACCTAGCTCTTTAACTTTTTCAAATATTTCCTTATCACTTACATACTCAGCCACTAGTTCAATATTAAGCTCTTTTGCAAAGCTTACGATAGCTTTGGTTATTACTTGTGCATTTCTATCAGAAACAATGTTTCTTATAATGGATGCATCTATTTTTATAGTATCTACTTCCAATTTTAATATATTAAAAAAATTAGAGTAACCTGTCCCAAAATCATCTATACTTATTTTACATCCGAACTTTTTTATTTCAGCCAAGAAACTACTTATACTCTCATAGTTTGATATACTTTCCGTTTCTAGTACTTCAAATATTATCCTATTTTGTAACTGGGGGTATTCATTTAGCTTTAACAATATGAATTCTTTTATATCTTCATTCGTCATGTCACTTGCTGAAAGATTTATTGATACTGAGTATGGTAAGTTAGAAAACCTTTTAAATGTTTTTTCAATTACCGTTTTAGTGAGATATGGATACAGCTTAACTTGTTTTGCTATTCCTAAAAATGTGATTGGGGCGTATATATTACCTCCCTCATCTTCTATTCTCACAAGTGCTTCATATTTTTCTATTTCTTGAGTATTGTTATTTACTACTGGTTGATAAAAAACACGTATTTTATCATTGTTTATTGCACTCTTTATTATTGAAACTATTTCAAAATTATCTTCTGAAAAATTTTTCAACTCATTAATATATATTGTAAATTTTTCATCATGATTCTTCGCATACTCGAGTGCAAAATTTGCATTTTGTAGGATATCGCTATCATTTCCCATATGTGTATTTATAGCTATCCCCATTGACACCACTATGTTAATAGCTATGTTTTTATGTAAATATTCCTTTTCACACAATTCATCATATAAATATTTTGCAAAGTTATTAAAATCAAAAAGAGCAATCTCTTTTCTAATTAAAACCGCATATTCATTAACCTGAAGTTTATATATTTTAAATAAATTATTGCTCGGTATAAATGATATTAATCTATTAATTATTTGATTTGAAATGTCGTTCCCTGCGTCGTAACCATAGTATTCATTTATTTTCCTAAACTTGTCCACATTTATAACAATAATTGCAAACTCATTTTTATCATCGATATCTCTAATTAATTTTTCACTATTCTCTAAACCGTTATTATTATATTCATAAATTTTATTTAAAGTTCGGAGCTCATGTTTAATATTTATTTCCGGACACACTTCATAAAACTCTTTTATAAAGTGTGTTCTATCCTTACTGTCTATTATCAGTCTCGAAACTCCCATATTTATAATACTTAAAACTTGATTTTTATCTATTGACTCACTTAATAAAATGACACTTACAAATTCATTCTTACTTTTTATTTGATTTATAATCTCTATTTTTTCTTCAATATCATAATCCATCTCAAGCACTATTAAATCTATTCTCTCTGAGTTTTCTAAAAATATTTTCATTAATTGTTTATACTCTGAAGTAATAAAAAGGAAGTTAAACGAGGACAAAAACAGATCTCCAAGTAATCTTCGACGCCTTTGACTAGAGTCTACGTAAAGTATGTTAATGTTATGATATCCAACTATACTACTATTCATTTTCGTCTCTCCCTTTATATTATTTTATAATTCCAATAACTAATGACTTATTTAGAAACTCTATGTATCCATCACCATATGAAGAAATCTGTCCTATTGTAAGGGCTCCATCAAAAGCTAGTCCCTCATATGATTTTAGCCTATTAATTAATGGCTCAAATTTCTCTTCCAAAAACATAGCTCTTGAAATAGAATCAAAATACAGTATGTTTTTATTTTCCTCTAAGTTTTTCAAATGCGTTTCGTACATATTTTCGACTGACCTCAAGATATCTTCTTGATCACCCTTCAGTATATATACAGGCTCTTTTTTAGAAACTTCCGATACGCATATTAGTTCGCCTTTCTCATTTACTGCTATCGGATCACGAACTACAATTGAACCTTCCATCCGCTCTATACCAAGTGGATAACCTTTTGAGATATTCATAAAATTTTCTATCGTAATACTTTCTCCAAAATCTTTTATGGCTGTTTTATATATTGTAAATGCATCTTTCCAATTGATTTCATAAATAATGTTTTTATTTACTTTATTTAAAATGAACGGGCCAATAAGTTTTTTCCACCCATGTTCAACTATCAAATCCAAATTTTTATTTATACAAAATATTATTGCGTGATCAATGAAAATGCCTTCTTTGTTAAAAACGCAGGGTTTTCTAGAAAAATCGAGATTTCCAGCTCCACCACCTATATATTTTACAGTTGTCGTAAGTTCATTAAAAGCCTTTTTTATAAAAGTTGTTATATATGTAGACAATCCATCTACTAAAACTAATAAAGTCTTACCCTTCATTTCTTCTATGTTATTAAAATATGAATTCTCACTCTCACTACTCATGTCTATTAAGTTTATATCCCCTATAATTGGAAGTTTCTTAATTACCATTCCGGTATTATACATTTCCCCATTATTTAAAACACTAGGAAATATTCCACCAGCAAATTTAATATTTTTATCATTTAAAAATTTTATAATATCTTCTGCCATTTCCACACTTTTTTCTGATAAAAATATTAAGAGGCATTCATTATCATCAACATCAATATCTAGGTCTTTTATATTTAAACAATACATAAACATCCTCCTCTTTTTTTATTATAATAGTATTATAATAAAAAAAGAGACATTTTTCAATGTTTTTGTAAAAAATTATATATTTACTTTCTCTTTTTTAAACTTCGTCTATTATGTAACTCCCTTTTATCTTTACTATGCACGCGGCGGGAGTCGAACCCACGGCCTCTCCCTTAGGAGGGGAGCGCTCTATCCTACTGAGCTACGTGTGCAAATTTCATAATTTATGTAATATCAAAAGGCCAGTATCACTAGCCTCTCGACTTTTTAGAATATTACTTTACCCTGTAACCAACAAGTACCTGTAAACCTCATCCCTACTGTCGGAATTCCTACTAGATCCTTTTTATTTATGCATATTTCCATATCCATACCCATAACTTTTAATCCCAGAATGTAAATTTGTTCATTAGAACTGCTGTTTTTAACAACTTTCTTATCTACTATCTTACCTAGAATATTGTACACAGTCTCTGCCTCGGTTTGAATTATATATGTATCCATGACCGTGAACAAATCACTTTCTATTATACTTTCTAAAATATACTCCCTTTGTTCTTCTAATTCATATTCATCTTGAGCGTATTTTGAGCTTCCTATTATATAATCCTCATAATCTAAATACCTTTCCGTATTTTGAACGCTAGGAAATATTACCTTTCCGCTTGTAACAAGCCCAGCTACTTGAACACCAATGAAGGTTGAATTTCTTTGTTTTTTATTCTTCATGTACTCAACAATATTTTGAAGTGAAAATGATAATTCCAGATTTGTTCTAGAATCTATAAAATTAACTTGATACTCTTTTTCTTTATCTTTCATTATTAGTTCTTCTACTTCTATTTCTTCTATTTTATACGTCTTTGTAGCATCTACATACGGTACAAAGTCTTTAACTATAAACTTATTTTTGCTATCTAGTTCTCCTCTTACAATAATGCCCATGTTTTTCTTATAATTTCTCTCTTTTTCAACATACATATTACTGTTTTTGTTTCTTATTTCCCTAGAATTAGAAGGATCATTTACTATTTCATTAACCAGTTTGTATTTTTGATCAAATGTATCATATCCACTTAGTCCAATACAGTTAAAATTAATTTTCATTCTAATCCCCCCTTAGAAATATTTCACAATTAATGATATGCAATTAGTTCATGATAAATACTTTTATATTTTATCACATTCTCGCCAATTTTAAAAGTATTTTTTGAAATTTATTTATTATTTTTCTACTTTGCCCCTAAAATATAAAATATACTACAAACCAATTTTGATTTGTAGTATATTTTATGCTTAATTTATTTGAAACTTTACTTTTAGTTTTTCTTCGAATTTTTTATCTATCTTAGCTTTTTCATCTTGTTTTAATTCCTCTAATTGCTGTGATATTTCTTGTTTTGCATCTATTAACCCACTTGCTACAGCTTCATCCACCTCTGTTTGTTTGACTTTTATATAACTACTCATCTCTGTATCTACACCTGCTACTTGCTCATTTACATAGTTGGTTAACTCTGTTTTAACTTCGGTAGCTTTTTTATCTGCATATGTGTCTATCGTGCTCTCATACTTTGCATCTAGCTCATTTATCTTAGTATTCGTTACATTTACATAAAAACTTTTCATACTAGCCATACCCTCTGTGAGCACTTGCACCAAAATTGAGCTGGGTTCCGCTATAACATTAGCGGTAAATATTATCAAAAATAAGATTACTATTAGCGCTACTCTTCTCCTCATGTCCTCTCCCCCTAAAGAAATACATTGCATAATAATACTATCTTATATCATAATGCAATTATACTCCTTCTGAGCCCTTTAGTCACTGGTAATTATAGTATATATTCTATTCCATCTGTTATCAAATTTGTTCTTTGTTCTCTGTACTTTGTACTTTGTTATTCTCTTCCATTCCTTTTACTATAATTTCCCTTACTGTATTATGTATCTCATTCATATCTTCCCTGCTCATACCTTTAGTCGGTATTGGCTTGTGGTATTTTATCTTTATTTTCCCCGGTTTTACTTTTCCCTTGTTTGCCTCCATAATTTTAAACGAACCTGATATTGATACTGGTACTATCATGGCACCCGATTTGGTAGCTATTTTGAAGCTTCCTGATTTAAATTCGCCCACAATATCACTCTTGCTTCTAGTTCCTTCAGGAAATATCATCATTGCATTACCAGCACTTATATAATCAATGGCTTCACTTATTATTTGCGCAGATTGTCTAACATTACCCCTATCTATAAACAAACTTCCCATATTCTCTATCCATGTCCCCAGATAAGGTATATCTCTTAGTTCCTTTTTAACAATAAATCCAGCTCTTCTATTCATAGAACTTACTAGTGCGATAACATCAAAATTACCTTGATGATTAGAAATAAAAACTAAAGGACCGTCTATAGGTACATTTTCTATACCATCTACTTCCACAACAACACCTGAGATATTCAATATATTTCTTACAGTTTTATGATATATTTTATTAACAAAAAAATTGTCTAATTCCTCTTTATTACCTTCTTTCCTCCATTTAGTCGCTTTATTCATATAAAATATTGTTTTAGTAGCTATTGACCATACACAATATATGTAAAATAAAATTGTCCTAATATAAATCACTCTCCTTAATTTAAGCCAGAAAAACCTAATTTTTTACTTATAATAATCCCATCTCCTACAGGTATCAGCGTACTCTCAAAATCAGGATTACTCATAATCATATCTATAAAGCTTCTCATTCTTTTATGTATTGTTCTATTTCGCCTTGCAATTTCCTCTTTTTCACATGCTACTAGTCCCTTGTATAGCACATTATCTGCAATAATTACCCCTTCTTCTGCAAGAAGAAGTAAACTGCTTTTGTAGAATATGTCGTAGTGTCCTTTTGCTGCATCTATAAATATTACATCAAACTTTCCTGAAACTTTCGTTGTTTCTTCTAATGCATCACCAAAAATTACTTTTATTTTATTTACAGTATTTAACTTTTTTATGTTCTCCAAAGCTTTTTTGTACATATCGGCATCTCTTTCAATAGTAATTATCTCTCCATCACTTGCTAGATATTTACACATCAAATTAGCAGAAAATCCAACAGCAGTTCCTATCTCGAGTATCCTTTTTGGCTTTTTTATCGCAAGCAATGTCAGTATAAGACTGGCCACCTCGGGTTTAACTATTGGCACGTGACCCTCCTCAGCTTCAACCCGTAATGCCTCTAGCTGTACATCTAGCTTAGGCTGAATCTGCCTAATATACTCCTCGATATATTCATACACTACTTTATTTTCTATCTTCATGATTTCTCACTCATTTCATATTTTTATGATATTACCTGTTGTTTTAATGATAACATTATAATTTATTTATTATACATATTCTTCGCCTTTACATGCTCTTTGAATGTTTTTGAAAAGTAGTGTTCTCCTGTGTTTTCATCCTTTAGTACAAAGTAATAATAATTGCTTTGCTCTGGGTAAAGTGCCGCAAGTATAGAATCCGTGCCTGGATTACTTATAGGTCCTACTGGCAACCCGACATTTCTATACGTATTATACGGTGAATTAATCTCTAGATCTTTATCATACAATTTTTCTTTCGTTTTACCCTGCGCATATTGTACTGTAGAACACATTTCTAGTCTCATATTTTTCTTTAGCCTGTTATAAATAACTCCAGCCACAGCTTTTCGCTCTTCTGGCTTCTTCACTTCACGCTCTACAATAGACGCGATAGTTATCACTTGATCTACGGTATATCCAAGTTCTGTAGCTCTATCATAATACTCGTCTTTAAAATTATTTTCAAAGCTGTCTAGCATTTTTATAATAACTTCCTTCACATTTGTTTTTTCACTCAAATCATATGTGTTAGGAAATAAATATCCTTCTAGCTTACTATTTCTCATAGGCATATTGTTTAAAAATTTATAGTTCTTTGTATCTAACTTATTTATTTCATCTATAAATTCTTGCTTTGAACAAACACCTTTCTCCTCTAGCTTCTCACCTATTTGTGCTATCGTATATCCTTCTGGCACAGTTATTCTATTTTTCAGTGTTTCTCTTCCTTCTTCGGTCGTAAGAAATTTCATAACCTGTTCATTTGTCATATTCATACTTATTTCAAACATACCCGAATTATATTTACCATCGTAATGATATAGCTTGCTTTTTAAGCGATAAACATTCTCATTTATTATCATGTTTTTCTCTTTCAATATTCTTGCAATATCTCTTGTTGTTGCACCTTTTGGAATGTTTATATCTATAATTGTGCTGTTGGTTTTATTATCTGTCGGCACGTTCTTGTATATGTATATCCCGTAACTACAGCCTATTGTAACTAGTGCAACCATAGTCGTCATTGCTATGATTAGTTTTATACTTTTCTTCATCGTCTACCTCCATTGCACGCTTATTGCTAATAATCTTCTACATAGTTTATTATACCTTTTAGACACCTAATTTTATACTATTTATAGCTTTTTGTCAATTTCTATTTTTCAAACTACAACTCAAAATTTTGCAAAAAATCTTACTCTCCTATAGTCTTTATATCAACCTTTAATCAATACTCCTATGTTTAAAAAGTTGACAAGCCTAGAGTTTCTTGTACATAATATATTATCCATTTGAGTAAATTATCTTCATAAAAAATCGCAGTATCTACGGTAAAATTACCCTCTTTATTTTCCCACATTCTATTTAGGTACTCATTTATTTCATTGCTTACTGCATCATTCTTATCCATTTCTAATTTTATATCCGTTTCTAAGTTAAAATCATCTATATTCCTTCTTGTATAGTTTGCCGAGCCTGATATAACAGTACTTTTTTCTTGTGTATCTATCTTAATTAATTTCGTGTGAAACTGTTCTCCTTTTGTATCATACCATCTAACCTTGATTTTCTCCTGTGTGTTTTTAATCAATTCACATGCTACTTGTCTATTCGGTATTCCATTCTTCTTAATTCCAAAAGCATCCTTATTTGCATCCATAATTAATTTTACATCTACACCTCTGTTCGATGCATTTATAAGAGATTTCACGAGATCCCTGTCAGATATATAAAATATCGCTAAAGATATACTATCGCCCTTGTTGGTTTTATTTACTTCTTTTATTATTTCTTCTTTTATTTTACCCTCTGTAATTATAGTTGCCATTATATTACCTGCGTTTTCGGCTTTTCTTACACTATTTGCATCGATATCTAATGTCTTTCCTGATAGTTTAGCCACAGCCTCTTCAGATTTTAGAATATCCTTTATAATGTCACCTTTAAAACTAAATCCTACATTAGAGTGAAGTGAACTAGCATCATGCGGATTAGCAGATACTATCAACCCCTCCTTTTCTGTAAGCACAACCTTCCTATGATTAGCCTTGAACTTTATCATTTTCAGAAATCCTCTAATATTCACTTTTTCAGAATCTTTAGAGAATGGATTTGATATATATCCTGCACCTTCTACACCAAGCCAATTTAAAAACAGATTGTATACACCTGCATATAAAAAGTTACTTTCTCTAAGCTTATCTAGATTAGTTACTATAACCTCAATATTATTTTCTCTCAATCTCTTAATACACCCTGTTTCGTATACTCCGTAAAAATTATTTATTGGGTCAGTTATGAATACAATCCTTATATCTTTATTTAACTTCTTCTTTTCAACTAGTTTATCCACTATATTATCTGAAAGAGGTATGAATCCATTACTCTTGCTTCTATCATAATCATCATTAAACAAAAACATATCTATCAATATAAAGTTCTCAGCTTCATCTATCATACTATACATTTTAGCAAATATCTCCTGTTCAATAACCCTTTTACCGTCTTTTTGATATGTCATATCCTTGAAAAACTCTACATTGTCCATTTTATACGTGTCTGATTTATAAGATATTCCTGCTGGAAGTGGCTTATATAACCCGAAAACTGTTACCAAGATTAGTATCCCCATTATAACTGTAAAAGCAAACTTTTTACCCATTTTTATCTTTAACCCACTCATATTATGAGACCCCCATTTTATTTTATTGCCAAGTTAGAAGTCTTTACACACTCTTTTTAACCGCAAATTCATTTTCTCCTAACACTATTTAACTTTTCATTATTTGCCCTTACTTCCTCTATTATCATTTGCTTAAATTCCTCGTCACTTAGATATCTCTTTTCATTTTTTTCTATACTAAATGGCTTTCCTATAATTCCTCTTGAACTATTTATGATAGCTCCTAATCCGTTTTGGTCGAATGCACATTTTATATCATCTGCTGATCCACCCTGTACTCCAAATCCCGGTACCAAAAAGAACATTTTAGGATGCTTCTCTCTCATTTTTTGCAGTTCCTCTTTATGTGTTGCACCTACTACCGCACCTATACTAGAATATCCATTCTCGCCAATGCAATTTTCTCCCCATTTTTCTACTAGTTCCCCCATTTTCTCATATACAGCTTTATTTTCACCCAGAGTCTTCAAATCTTGAATTTCAGACGAGCTTTTGTTTGATGTTTTAACAAGAATAAATAGCCCTTTCTCATTTTTATCTGCAAGACTCGCAAAAGGCTCAACTCCATCTATTCCCAAGTAACCATTTACTGTTATAAAATCACTTTCAAATGGTGCTCCATTTGAAAGGTATGCTTTTGCATAAGCTTCTGAAGACGAGCCGATATCGCCTCTTTTTATATCAGACACTGTAACAAGACCAATACTTGATGAGTACTCTAATAATTCCTTAAACAGTGCAAGACCTTCTGGTCCCAAAGGCTCGAAGAATGCTATATTAAGTTTTATGCAAGGTACTATGTCATGTACAGAATCTATTACTTTATAACAAAATTCTCTGTACTGTTCTATTATTCCTTCTATTTGTTTGATTTTATGGGTGAAAAATATATCATTAGGATCGAGTCCTACACATAAAACAGAGTTTGTATCGTTTATCCTTTTTATTAATCTATCTATCGCTTTCATCATGTCCTCCTATTTTTTATATTCATACACTAACTTTCCATTACATATAGTCGCTATTACCCTGCTTTTGACATCAAAGTTATCATATGGGCAATTTCTTCCCTTTGATTCAAATTCATTAATATTTAACTTGTATTCTTCTTCTAAATCAATAATCGTTATGTTCGCCTTGCCTTGATTGTATGGTATATTTACTATCTCGCAAGGTGTTTTGCTCATTTGATTTAATAATATCTCTACCATTTTCTCAGTATCATTAATCACGCTCGCTACTATCGGTATACTCGACTCAAGTCCTATTATACCATTCATTATATTAACACCTGTTTTTTCTTCTATTGAATGTGGTGCATGGTCTGTCGATACCACATTTATTATATTTTCTTTAAGCATTTTTATAGAGTACTCCTTATCTGCCTCTTCTCTAAGAGGTGGATTCATTATTGCACTGCCCTTATATTTTTCTATATCCGCATGTATGAGTGTAATATAATGAGGACAAGTCTCCATCGTAACTTTAAATCCGTTTTTCTGTGCCCAGACTACCAAATCTATGCTTTCCTTTGTGCTCACATGTTGTATATGTACTCTAGCATCAGGTACCTTCTTTAGCACATCAAGAGATAGCTCTACCGCTTTTATTTCACTATTTCTATCATACGCATCCATATCTCCTAGCTGACAATGAAGTAGTACAGGTAGTCCGTACTCAAGTCCTTTTGTATAAGATTTATATAAAAGCTCCTCGTCATTAAGCCCAAAGCCATCATCAGATAACGCTATTATATTTTCTTCTGCCATACCGTCGATATCTGCCATCTCCGTACCCTTGAGGTCTTTAGTCAGTGCACCTACTGGATATACATTTACAACGGCTTGCTCTTTTATAATACTATTTAGCATTTTAAGCGTTTCTTTATTATCAGCTACTGGTTTAGTATTCGCCATGCACACAATATGAGTAAATCCTCCTCTAGCTGCCGCTCTAGTACCTGTTATCATGTCTTCTTTATACTCAAGTCCTGGCGTTCTTAAATGTACGTGAATATCTATAAGATCTACAAATGCATGTAGTTTTTTATTTCCTTCTATTATCTTATCGTAATTTATACCTATGTCTTTTCCTTCTTCGTATATCTCTAAAATACTATCATCTTCTATTAACATACTTGCTACACCTGTTATATTATTTTCCTTATTATTAACACTTAAAATCGGTCTTTTAATAATTACATCTTTAATTAAAATTCTCATAAGTTACTCCTCTATAATTTATTTTTTCGCGTTATTGCTCATAGCAGTAAGAGGTAGATTTTGGTTACACAATGGACAATTATCGCTTTCGTATGTAATTGCTTCTGTTGTATATAAAGCTATGTTTTCTCCTTCAAACTTTACAGCCCCACCAGTCCTATCTACCATCAGACATACAGCTATTATGTTTGCATTTTTCTCGCTCAAACTATCTATTGTTTGCTGTACTGAACCGCCTGTTGTTATTACATCCTCAACAACTACTATATTTTCATTACTAGGCAAATCAAAATTTTTTCTAAGCTGCATCATCCCTGTCTCTTTATCTTTCGATGTATACGCCATGAGACATTCTCTATTTCTATCTTTACCTATCTTCTCAGCCAAGCTATATGCTAGTGCTATACCACCTTCTGCGGGTCCTACTACTCTATCTATTTTGTTTATATCTACCTTTTCTTTAAGCATTTCTAGCCATGCATCTATAAATTTATTCAGTTTCATTGGATATTGTTGTATTGCCTTCGCATTGAAATATACTGGCGAATGCTTTCCTGATTTGAGTTTAAAATGTCCTTCCTTCATTACCCCTGTTTCTGTAAATACGCTTTCGATTTCTTGTTTAGTCAACATTTAAACAACCCCCTTAATTTCACTTAGATTTACTATGTTGTGATTATCACACCAAGTATTCATACCATCTATTATATTTTCTAGAGCACCTACATTAGCAAATGTAGCCGTGCCTACCGCTACCGCTGTAGCCCCTGCCATGATAAACTCTATCGCATCCTCTGCGGTCATTATGCCGCCAAGCCCTATAATCGGTAGTTTTGTGTTTTGAGCTACTTGATGAACCATTTTCACTGCTACTGGCTTTATTGCAGGACCTGAAAGTCCACCATAATTTTTTGCTATTACAAATGCTCGTTTCTCTATATCAATTTTTGCACCTATCAAGGTATTTATAAGTGAAATAGCATCTGCTCCTCCTACTTCTACCGCTTTGGCGATGGTTACTATATCTGTTACATTGGGTGTCAGCTTCACGATTAATGGTCTCGTACATACCTTCTTTACTTCACGTACTACATTTTCTGCAACAGTTGGGTTTGTACCAAACGCAACTCCGCCCTCGGCTACATTAGGGCATGATATATTTAATTCTATCATATCTATCTTCTCTTCACATAACCTTTCTACCACTTCTACATATTCTTGTATTGTATGCCCTGCCACGTTTACTATCACTACTCCGCCTTTTTCTCTATATTCCTGTAAGCTTTTAATATCATACTTTATAAATTCTTCTACCCCGCTATTTTGTAATCCTATACTATTTAACATTCCACTTGTAGTTTCTGCTATTCTAGGTGTCGGGTTACCTTTCCACGGTACCATACTTACCCCTTTTGTAACTACAGCTCCTAATTTATGTATGTCCATTACCTGACTCATTTCATATCCTGATCCAAATGTCCCAGATGCGGGCATTACTGGATTTCTAAGCTTTATTCCTGCTATACTCACTCCCATATCAATCATCGAAAAGCACCTCCTTAGCATCCACTATTGGTCCATAGCTACAAACTTTTTTATACTCCCAGTTTCCACTATTTCCTACCTTTATTTTGCACACACAGCTAAGGCAAGTTCCAAGCCCTCCACAGCCCATTCTTTCCTCTAGCGAAAACTCTGCTTTTATATTATTTTTATCAACATATTTTTTTAGTGCCTTGAGCATAGGAAGTGGCCCGCAAGCATATAGCATATCAAATGTTTCATTTTCCAATATATCCATTACTGTTCCTTTAGTGCCATATGTACCATCCATGGTCGCTACCTTTACTTTACTACATTCCTTCTTAAAGAACTCTTCCTTAATAAAGCCTGTTTCCTCACTTGTTCCTATTCCTAGATATACATTTGTATTATCCTTTGTCAAAAGTTTAGCAAGTTCTATCATTGGTGCTATACCTATACCTCCGCCCACTATCGCGATTTTACCTTCACTACAAACTGTGAACCCATGCCCAATGGGCCCCATAATATTTACCTCGTCATTCTCTTTTAGACTTGTAAATTCTTTTGTACCACTACCCACAACTCTATAAAGTAATACAACTTTATCTCCTTCTATCTGTGATATGCTTATTGGTCTTGGCAATAAGTTTGTAGGGTCATTGCAATACACATTTACAAATTGTCCTACCTTAGAATCCCTTGCAATGCTTGGCACTAATAATACTAGCTCATATACATTGCATGTACACTTTTCGTTTGACACTACCTTCGCTACTTCTCTTATCATAAGTTACCTCCATAGATTTCATCTAGCTTTATTATTTATTTAAAAACCTTAAAATACTCTTAATCCCAGTATATCAAATATTATAAATTTTTTCAATAAAAAAGAATATATTTATTTATTATGAGAATTATGTATAAGCTCAATTTTAAAAATATAAAGTTATCCAAAATAATCAAAGAATCTTATCACATCAAAAAAATAAGCTCAAGCAATATTTGCCTGAACTTATATAGTCTTTATATATTACTTCCTTCTACACATTATATATACTCGCGTTAAATTACTTTTTCTAATTAATCAATCTTCAAGCTTCCAACTTCCTTCATATCACCTAAATCATTTGCTTTTATCAAGTTATTTGAGAATGTATATATCGTGTCATTTATATATACCGCTCTTCTTACTTCCTTGTTATTACTATCATAATAACTTCCTAATTTTTTATAGTCCTCATCTGTAATGTGAGTTATTTTACCTTTTAGCTTGAATCCTTCTTTTAAATCTACACTATATGTGAAAAGTCCTTGATAACTAAATTGTCCGTAATTCGGATAATTATCCTTATTTACTACTTTTTCCCCTGCTATAAGTTTATATTCATTTACTGGGAATGCAAGTAAATTTTTATCTTTTGAAAACACAAGAGCTTTTGGGTTTTGTAATATTTCAGAGTTTGTACCTCTATCTCCTATTTTCTCTACAAACATTTCTTTTGGGTTGTTTACATCACTAACGTCAAATATAGCTATCTTCATACCTAGATAATAAGCGTTTGTTCCGTTTCCAGATGAGAGTTCTATCGTATCTTTACCAAATCCTATAATATGATTTTCGTCATATGGATGCAGATAATCACTGAATCCAGGTATCTTGAGTGCTCCTAACACTGCTGGCTTCTCTGGCGTACTTAAATCTATCACAAATAGTGGATCTGTGTTTTTAAATGTTACCATATACAGCTTATTTCCCATAAATCTTGTCGAGTATATTTTCTCTCCCGGCGCTATGTCTTCGAGAGTTCCTATTGTCTTCATCATCTTATCAAGTACATATACATTGTTTTTTGATGTATCATCCCATGTGTTTCCTATGGTTGTTGCTATTCTAAAAAAGGTATTATCCTCATCCATCGAATATTGGTTTAATATAGTACCCTTTACTTCGCCTTTTGCCTCATACGCTATACCATCATTTTTTAGTTTAAACTTATATATATTTGTCTTTGAATCATCGCTCATTGCTCGCATCGAATAATTCCAATTTGTATTCGACACATATAAATTTTCAAGCGAACTATATACATTTTGTCCAGCGCCAAGATATGTATCTATATTAACTTTTTCTTCCTTACTAACATCAACTGCTGCTACTATCATATAATTATCCATCTTAAAATCAGGGAAATACCTCATGTCTTCGCACTTCACTTTTATATCTTCATCAGACACTAAACTATCCCTGTAGTATGGTAATATGTCGGCATCTTCTTGTATGCTATAATTGTAGTAAGCGTTTTTATTAGAAATCAAATACAACATATTGCCTATTTTCCTAGAAGAAATATAATCTCCCTCTACTGCAAAGTGTCTCGTTTCTCTTATATCTTCTTTATTTGCTATATCAAATATTTTCACTTCTAACATATCATTTCTATAATATCTTTGTCTTGGCATAATCATTTTTGAATTTATAGAATCTTCATAATAAATATCTTGTGGATAAGTTCTCCCTATTATTATCAGATTTTTTTCATCAAGATACATCTCTTGTGGGGTATAATTCTCTTTTTCATTAAATGTTAATGTTTTTATAACTTTCATATCTTCACTTGGATACGATTTTGAAATGGTTACCTTATTATTTGATAAATAATAAATATACTCCCCATCTGTTTTGATTATATCCGACTCATCCACACCTTTTACCTGCACATTGGTTTCTGAGTAATCATTCTTTTCCTTTTTTGCACTTTGCATGTTGCTCTCAGCCACTGCTCCTGCCGTTGCCACGTCCATGGTTTTCATCAGCATATCATTTCTATATCCACCATTGTTTTCTGCTGATTCTGATAAAAACTTCTTTAGCGTTTCCATATCCCCAACTGTTGGTAATTCATTTATCTTTTTTATTATTTCGTCAGAAATATCAGCTAAATCCGCACTGGTTATCTCAGTATCACCTATTATTATCAACTTATCCTCGTAGTAAACTTTTTTGCCAAGAGCTTCAGCAATAGCCCTAAGAGGTACAAAAGTTCTCTCTTCTATTATTTTAGCTTCCGTGTCAATCGCTATTTTTTTACCATCCTCTGTTATTTCTTTACTTCCAATAAATATCTCTAGATTTTTACCATTATGTAATATCTTCACCTTCTTACTGGCTGCGTCCCATTTTACATCAGCCTTAAAACTTTCCGCAATAACCCTCACAGGTACTAGCGTCCTATCGTTTTCAAGTACTGGTATAACTCTTTTGTTTTTACTATCAATATAAATTTCCTTACCATTTACAAGAGCCCTTGGACTCCCCAAATACATGCAAACAGACTTATCAACTATACTCTGTGCTCGATCTGCAGCTGACGTTTTAACTCCAGTTCCCAAATAAAGTAAAGCGGCTATCACTATCATACTTACTACCATAACACTTACTAGCATACCATTCATTAATTTTTTCATCATAACACCATCCTTTTTTTATTTTTAGACGATTTATTTTTATGTTTTGTTCCATTGTTACTGTTTTATTATATATGGTTTTCTCTCTTTTTTCAATATCTTTTTAAATTTTTCTACTATTTTAGTGTTTTAGTGTTTTATCAAAAAAAATAAACCCTTTCGAGTGTCCTTCATTATGTTATTATTAATTTAAAGTCCAGATTACCATTCCGAATCCTTCATCCTTCATCCTTCAAATATTTTTAGCTTATGTACATTCGTATCTTGCTATTTATTGTATCATTTCATATTCTTGTTTTCCCATTACGCTTGTAATATGCTTATAAATATTATGCTCTTCTGTTTTATTACCTCCACCTTTACTTATATCTATATCATGTCCTCGCGCGCTCATCAATCTTGTTATATGCTCATATATATCATAAGTTTCCTGATACCCATCCATACTTATAAATTCATCTGCCCTAGATACCTTTACTGTACTTTCTGCTTTTTCATATCTTTCTTCTCTCATTATTTCCTTTTCCATTATCCCGCTCCCCTTTCGTTATTATCATGTGTTATATACCATATTATTACAGTTGTCAATAATCTTATGCAAATTATAATTTTGAATTTTACTAAATTTTTTAATATTGCATTTCTCTCCACACACTAACATATACATTTACCTTATCTTATTATTCCTCATCTCCAAATTCTATTTGATTATCGCCAATATCTATCCCCGTTGTATTTTCTTCCAATCCTATCGCAATTATCCTTGCTTCTTCTATAATCTCTTTTGGAACTACACTATCTTCTTCTAGGTTTGCTATATATGTTATACTCTCTATAGCGCTATCATTTTCAGGACAATACTTGATGGCATTTCCGAATGCTACTACAGCTTCTTTAAACTTCCCTTCATTAAAATATAAAAATCCAATATTGGAATTCATTGCAGATAACGCTTGTATTTGTGCTTCTACTTCTTCTACACTTACTTCTTCTTCATCTTTTTTTAATAATTCTTTTAATTCTTCTAGATTCTCCTCAGACAATTTAATTGCTTTTTTTGCATAAGGAATAGCTTTATCGTATTGACCCATATAATTATAACATGATGCTACATTATTACATATAATTTGGTTTTCTGGTTGGAGACTATATCCTACTAATAAAGCATCCTCCGCTTCATCATACTCTGCCAGCTTTATATATAAATTACCAAGCTCAACATATGCTTCGGGTCTATCTGGACTATGTAGTACACCCATATAATATTTAAGCTTAGCTTCTTTATAATTTTCAATAGCTAATTCTTCCATTTCTTTCTGTAGACTGCTATCACCATTTTCTTTTAACAATATCCCTAATTTATCCCGTGCTGAATTTCCAATACAATAACACATTTCTCCAATCCTTAATATGTTATCATAGTATATGGCATCGTGTGAACTAAGCCCCAATCCTTTTTCAACATACCACTCCCTAGCCTTGCCAAATAAGTTTATCGCTTCTTGAAATTCCATATCACCATGTTTATCATATGCTTCAACAACATAAGGGTTTTCTTCTTTCTCCATATATACTCTCTCCATTTAAAAGTCCCTCCTATTAATTTTCTATATCTTTCGTTATTATATCCCATTATTTTACATTTGTCAATAGCTGGTTATCTTTTTTGCATACAAAAAAGTCCAGATATTCACCCTACGGGTACCCTCCAACTAAGATTTGCTATGCAAATCAAGTTTTCAGATGTCTGGACCTTACATCAAGCGCGAGACGAGACTCGAACTCGCGACTCTCTCCTTGGCAATACGATATGAGGTGTTTTATGTACTTTTGCACTTTCCCGTTAAGTGCTAGTTATACTGGTTTTTTTGAGATTGTCGCCAGTTTCTATTATCGTTGGGTTTCATGTAAAAATGGTTGTTGGGTTTGCAAAAGATTTGCCGTCTTAACAAACGCACTATTCCTTATCTTTTTTGGTTCAAAAAATGCTTATATCAAATAGTATTGGCATACTAAACATACTTAAATAATCTATTAAATTCCAAACGGTTAAACGGCGTTACTAAAAGTATTGGTACATATAAAGTCCATCTTACCCATATAGGCAAATAGTTATACTTTTCCGTCACTATCACTACCTTTAATTAAAATAGCATTCCGAAATTATCATAAATCAGACTATATATTTCATTTACATCATTAAAATCCTTATTCAGCATTTCTCTAATTTAATTTAAACCACGCATACTCCCCATATTTCTTTTGAAATCTTATTGTTGGATTATCTAAATTGCTTGATATAAACTCAACATATCCTTCGAATTCTGCACCTTTGTATAGCTCTGTTGATAAAGATGGTTTTATGCCCGAAACGGATACAAAGTCATTGTAAACAGTACCATCACTTCTCACTAATTCAAAACTTGAATTGTTTATATTTATAGCTTTGTCATCTGTTGTTTCTAAAACTTTCACTTTGAATTTAGCTAATATGTATGAATTCCCTGGTGTTGCTTTCGAGTTAAACTGATTAGCAAGCGCCACTCTACTATTGGCATTTTCGCCTCTTACAACTTCTGTAAGTGTAAGTTCTACTTTGTATGAGCCCTCCATAAAATTTTCGCAAGGTATTGCTAAAGTTTCTCCTATTACTGCTGGATTAGTTCGTGAGTTTAATAGTTCAGAAATAACCCCTTTGTCGTTTATCCCTGCTGTATTTGTATTTTCATCCCATCCTACATCCTTACCTAGAGCAACTGCTACTGCTCTCAAAGGCACATAAGTTGTCCCATTATATAAAATATTATCTGCCTGCACTTTGACACCGTTTACTGATATATTAACTCCATTAAAAATTACTTCAATATTTTTGCTTAATCCCCCTGCAAATACTACTCCTGTACATACTGTTAAAACTACCGCTATACTTATTAATCTTCTCATTCTTAATAGCCTCCTAAAAGTTTATTTGTTTTTACATAATAACCACGAGTCAATAGCCTTACCACAATATTAGCTACCATTCTCTATCTCCATACTTATCTGTTATTTTTTTAATATTATCCCCAAAATACATTTTAGCGAACACATTGGCGTCCGTTTCAACTTGTTGACCTTCATATTCTTCTCTTTTGCATTTATCAATATTTTTATAATTTTTTATATTATCTCTATACATCTCTAGCATGTATTGTGCTTGATATACATGCCGTAGTTCATGATATAATACACAAGCAAAGTTTCCATTCCCTGCTGTATGATATAAAAAAATTACTACTTTCATCCTTGAAAAATCTTCTTTTATAAGAGTATACCCTTTTCTAGATTTGGTTGTGGCACATATCTTAAAAAAATTCATATCATCATTATCAAAAGAAGAAAAAATTTCATTATTCTTTACATTTTGCAATGCTTGTTCTTCATTGTCATATATAATCAAGTCACACTCTAAGTTCCAGTGGTCTTCTGGAAGAAGTCTTATATAATATTCTATCTCGCTATCAGTTACTTTGTCAGTATAATTAAACATATTCATTATTCTATCGCCCTCCTTTTCTTTTTTAATATCCACTAACATAATTATACCTTTTTTTTATTTACAATACTATTTAAAATTAATAAATAAGTGAATGTAGGCGAATGGTCTGTTATGATTTATGACAAACTTAGCTTTCCGTTCTCCTGTTCCTCTATTTAACCATCTTCTTACCCTTCTTCTCCACCTTCCTGACATCCTCCAACACCGGCAAGTCCTCAGGCATTACACCGCTGATCTCCTTCATTGTTTGTCTTACTTTCTTTCCTACTTGGTAGTGAACATTATTTGCATTATCTTCGCCTTTTATGTTTTCTCTTCTTATTTTTTCGTCAGTCTGAGTAGCTCGGAATAGATTAGCCGCAAGCTCTGTGCTTCCCATAAAGTCTAATATTGGTTGTTTCACTGAAAGTCCTTTTTTGGCTTGGATTTCTCTCATGTCAAGCCCACCATAAAGTCCCTTGTAACCATAATTCGTAAATTTCCCATAGTTTATGACTCCCGCCTGCTTCGCAGCTTCTGCTAGACTCTTATTATGCTGAGTCATTTCTTTTCTCAGCATAATTCTTTTTTCATCATCTGTAAGTTTAGATATATCCTCTTGTATTTCCATTTCTCTAGTCTTTATCGCAAAATATGTTTGTCCCAGAGCTACAGGTTCCTTTTTAGGATCTCCATTTTGGACTATAAGATAACACGCATATCTGGTAAGCATTATATCTTCTATTTCTTTAGTTGCTGTTTTAGGCATCTGTATCGTTTTCCTGACGTCAGCAAAATGATCCAACGCCTCTATTTTACTACCTTCACATGCAGTTTTCGCTTTTTCTATTACATTCTTAAAATTTTCCCATTTGGAATATTCTAGAACAACTGCTATATCCCTTGCCAACCAATATTCTAATCCATCCTCATCAACATTTTTAATATCTTCAAATAATCTTTCATTAATTTTCTTCGGTAAGTTTTCCACTTAAAACTTCCTCCTTCCTTATCCTCATTAGATTTCTGTAGTTTCCCCGTTCGCTAATATTTTATATTTTACTCCGAATTCTTCAAAAGTTTTCTTTACTTTTTCTATATCCACTGGATGCATAGGGGCATCCATATGTACAGGTATTATCAACTCTGCACCGGCTTCCTTCGCAAACAAACTCAATTCCCACTCAGTCATACACACGTGTCCTGAAACACATCCGCATACTATGTCAGCCTTATAATTATTAGGAAAGCATATCGTGTCACTTGTTATGTAGACTTTCTTATCTCCATCGTCAATAATATAGCCTACATTTTCATATACTTCTTTTCCGCCTTTAAGCAAAGGTATGTATCCATGAACGGCTGCCACTACTTCAATTTCAATTCCTTCGAGCTCTAGTATGTCTACATCTGCTTCAACGATATTGATTGCTAGTTGTGGATATGCTTTTTGCACCTCCTTAGTAGAGAATATTTCCGCATCGAAATTCTTTATAATCTCTGCATGACAATGATCACCATGCTTATGAGTTATAAATATATAGTCTGCTTTAGCCCATTCATCTATATATTCCTCCTTAAAGCATAGTATCCCTGGATCTACAAGTATTTTTTTACTTCTAGTTTCTAACATAACACATGATTGTGGATATTTTGTAATCTTCATTAATCTTACCTCCTCTTAATTTACCCCTATATTATTATTTCACATAACAAAATTATACTATATTTCCCTTACTCTAGCAATAGTTCACAACAATAAATACGATATTACTTCGTCCCTCCAATAAACAAAACTGGAAAACCTGCAAAAACAAAAAAAGCCCAGATACACTATCTGGACCTTACATTAAGCGCGAGACGAGACTCGAACTCGCGACCCTCTCCTTGGCAAGGAGATGCTCTACCACTGAGCCACTCACGCATCTTACTTCAATTTTATTTAACTCCATATACTCACATATATCCCTAGTTTGCCTAACTAAGCGATTCACTCAAAATATAAACTACATATTTTGGTTCTCTGCTTATACCACTGAGCCACTCACGCATCTTACTTCAATTTTATTTAACTCCATATACTCACATATATCCCTAGTTTGCCTAACTAAGCGATTCACTCTGGAAAAAGCGGATGGCGGGAATCGAACCCGCATAGTCAGCTTGGAAGGCTGAAGTTTTACCACTAAACTACATCCGCATATCATGTTCACATTATGCAATTTCTATGCCCAGAGCTGGAATCGAACCAGCGACACAAGGATTTTCAGTCCTTTGCTCTACCGACTGAGCTATCTGGGCTTATTTTATTACTTCTAATTCTGCATTATGTTTTTTCTTTTAGTTATTCTACGGACTAAGCGATTCACTCAAAATATAAACTACATATTTTGGTTCTCTGTCTTATACCGACTGAGCTATCTGGGCTTATTTTATTACTTCTAATTCGCAATTATGTTTTCTCTTGTAGCTATTCTACGGACTAAGCGATTCACTCAAAATATAAACTACATATTTTGGTTCTCTGTCTTATACCGACTGAGCAATTTAGTTAAAATGGAGGGAGAAGGATTCGGACCTTCGAAGTCGCTGACAACAGATTTACAGTCTGCCCCCTTTGGCCGCTCGGGAATCCCTCCATGTAATTTCAAGTTTGCATCAACTATAATATCAAAATATATACGGTTTGTCAATACCTAATTTTGAGAATTTGTTATTTTGAAATTGATTTTATAAGTTTTATTATAATATCATTTTATTCTATATATATAGTTTGCATTTATCAGCAACGTATAGGTAACATTTACTCTTTATTATTATTACATAAATTTGATTTTATTACCTTTTTGACGCTCTTTTCAAAATCTAATCGTGAAAGCATTACCAACCTTCCACATTTCGTACATTTTATCCTAAAATCTGCCCCCACTCGTAACACTTCCCACTCAAAGCTCCCACAAGGGTGTTTCTTCTTCATTTGTACAATATCTCCGATATTATATTGCATACATGTCAGCCCCCTTTAATACCTTTATACACATAACCCATCTACATATTATATTAAAGTATATCAGATTTTAGCCATTGTTACAATCTCAAAGTAATAAAAAGATCATAAATTTTATTGCTTTATTTTTGAATAAAAAACTAGCCTGTTTCATATACTTGAATTGTAACTAAAAAAGCAATTTAAAGAATTTAATTAAAAAATTAAAATTATAGCATTCTATGCTTGACAATGTTCTTGAATCATGATATAATACCTTTTGTCGGTATTCATCAATAACTTAGTGGTAGTAACGATGCTAATACAAGACAGTAAAATGAACAGGTAATCCTCGGTAGCTCAGTGGTATAAGCAGAGAACCAAAATCTATGTACTTTAGATTTTGTGTGAATCGCTTAGTCAGGCAAATATGGTATTAGTGGAAACTACAACATGGCAACAAAATGAACAGTAATCCTCGATAGCTCAGTGGTAGAGCATTCGGCTGTTAACCGAAGGGTCGTAGGTTCGAGCCCCACTCGAGGAGTTTTCTGGTCCATTGGTCAAGCGGTCAAGACATCGCCCTTTCACGGCGGTAACAGGGGTTCGATTCCCCTATGGACTATAGTAAATATATTGGCGCCATAGCCAAGTGGTAAGGCAAAGGTCTGCAACACCTTTATCACCAGTTCAAATCTGGTTGGCGCCTTACTTCCTAAAATAAAATATCGCGGGGTGGAGCAGTCTGGCAGCTCGTCGGGCTCATAACCCGAAGGTCGTAAGTTCAAATCTTGCCCCCGCAATAGCATAGAATCAACGTTTGTTGATTCTTTTTTTATGTCCTAAAGGCGAAAATAGTGTCCAAATAGTGTCCAATGGATTTTTTGTACGATTTTTTATTTAGAACCTTTGACAAAAACTAGTAATAAGAGTAAAATGAAATCAGGATTTACGACAAAATAACAAGGGGTGTTTTAAGTGGAAAAATTATTTGAGTTTTTAACCGGGCTACCACCAAATATAATAATAATAATCTTGAGCATAACTGCATTTACGTTCATTGTGGAAATATTAAATGCAGATGAAGTTGAAAAATGCTTTTGGACAAGTTCTAATAAATTGTTTCATAGTATATTTTCAACAATATATAGGTCATTGGGGTTAATGTTTGGAGTTATTATATATGGAAGTTCTTTAAAAAATGCAGATATCATAGTTAAAAATATATTTAATATAGGGATGGGCATTGTAATTATAATATTGATTTTGACAATAATAAAGCAAAGAATGTTAAGTTTAAAATTGTTTAAAAAATGGATTAAGGGCGAATATTCTCCGGAAATATATGCTTCATCAATAAACTTATTAGCAATCATTATTTTACTTTATCCTGCTCCAGAGATAATAAAAATACAAAATTATGAATTGATTATTACACTACTCAGCTTAATCTTTGCTGCATTTATGGAGGTTGTTAAGAAAAGTTGGATAATATCAAAAAAGTATTATATTAAATTTGATAAGGATAATAGAAAATGGTACATAAAGAAAGGAATACAAGGGAAGAAGGTTTTGCTACAATCGGGGAATACATCAATTATAAGAGACAAAAGTGTTATAGATAACACAGAGATTTATTTAGAAGAAGGTGATAAATAATGGGTTTAATAGGAGATATTAAAGATGCAGCAAGTATAGTTCAAAAAGCTGATAACATTGAATTATATCAAAAAATACTAGATATACAAGCTTCTGCACTAGAGTTACAAGAAGAGAATATAAACTTAAAGAACAAAGTAAGAGAACTAGAGAAACGAAAGAATATAGAAGATAGCCTTGAATTTAGGGAAAATGCTTATTACAAGAAGTTAGAAGATAACAAAGAAGATGGACCTTTCTGTAGTGCTTGTTGGGATAAGGATAAGAGGTTAACAAGAATGCATTCCATTAATGATGGAACAGTTGTCAAATTTGCTTGTTCTGTTTGCAATTGTAGAGTATACGAAGATGGCGAAGCTTGTTGGGGAATTTAAAATAAAGCACCTGTAAGGGTGCTTTTAACATACTTCTTTATGAGAATTTGCTTTTATATCTAATATTCCATTCATTGTATCTGCTACCTGTCTTTCTGATGCCTCGAATATATGAGCATATATCTGTTGAGTTACATTGGGGCTACTATGCCCTACTCTTTTGGCTATGAGTTGAATATGAACATTACTGTTGATCAAAAGACTAACGGATGTATGTCGTAGTGCGTGAAAAGATATATCGGGTAAGATATATTTCTTTATGAGCTTTTTGAATATCTTATATGGTGTATCCGGATGCATTTTGCCTCCAAAGTCAGTAATGAATACTTTGTCACTTTCAATCCACTGTGAGCCAAGTTTTAATCTAAGTTCTAAAGTCTCGGTCCTATGCTGTCTTAATAAGTCAGCGGTAACTTTTGTGAAGGTCACAGTACGAACAGAACTTTCATTCTTAGGACCTTTTTCTATGATACCCTTTCCACTTATGTACTGAGTTGAGTTTACAACTCTGAGTACTTGCTTGTCCAAGTCTACATTATCCCAAGACAACCCTGTTATTTCGCCTTTACGCATTCCTGTATCAATTGCCAACATAATTAATGCACGATACTTGATTGGTTCGTTTAAGAGGCATTTAATGAGTTTCTGTACATCTTCGGGAGAATAGCAGTCAACCTCTTTTTTCTTAGGTTTAGGTTTTGGTACCTTGTCATTTGGGTTAGATACAAGTAGCTCCCAGTTGACAGCTGCATTTAAGATAGAAGACACTACACAGTAATAATGTTTGATAGTCTTTTCTGATAATGTGGTACCTTTATTTGTTGTAACAGTACGCAAGTCGTTATATAAAGTGATTAGATGAAGAGGGCTAACGTCCTTTAGTTTTAGATAGCCAATGCCAGGTATTATTCTTTTTAGTAAGTCCTTATAGCGTGCAACAGTCTTAGGAGCTAATTGAATTTCAGCATACTCGTTTATCCACTTATTTGCGAATTCTTCAAAGGTCAATCCATTATTTCTCACAAAAGTTCCTGTCTTGATATTGGCCTTGATTTCAGCTTCCCTTGCTTTTGCCTCTTTTGAACCTCCGTGAAAAGTTTCTGTGTGACGAATTCGTTTACCATTCGCATCATAGCCTAGAAATACGTCAATTTTATGAGTTTCCTTGTCCATCTTTGCTATTGCCATTAGTACCAACCTCCTCTTTGTATTTTTCAAGCTTAATTTTTGGATCAAGTGACGTTAACAGATCTTTATACAATTCAAATTTAATTTCTTTATTAATTAAAGCTATTTTTACTTCTTCTGCCCCGTCTTTCCATATTTTCATTTTACTTGCAATTTCCTCTTGAGTGTAATTATTATCATAAAAGTTTTTGCGTTTTCTATTTTTTGCTTTTTCATATTCGTTCTCTATAGGACTAGATAAGCGATTTATAGTGTTCTTTATAGTTTTGCCATACTCTATACAGCTTGTATTTTCTAGCACAGTCCTTTTAAATCCATCAATTGTTTTCTTCTTTTTAATTGCAAATTCCCTATCGCAATAACTTTTATTGGGCCTATCAGGTATAAAAAACCGTTGACAACATTCACAACGTTTTATATGGATATTATTATGTATCAATTCGGATAAGAAAACATATAAGATTAAAGGTACGTCTTGGATTGAAGAAACCTCATATACATTATATTCACTAATTGAATTTAAAAGATTAGTCTTTGAACTAAAGAACGTGTCTATATTTTTGTAAGAAGGTTCTTTTAAATAAAAATCTTTTATAATATTTTTGTTGTTATCTTCTAAAAAACGAACTTCCATAAATATATCTTGAGGATTATATAATTGCCTTAAATTAAAAACTTTCGAGCTGATTAAGTGTAAAGCTTTAAATCTATTTAGCGGATTAAGTTTAAATTCACTTGATGTTCCATTATATATGTAATCAATAATCTGCACAAAATTAAACTGAATCTGTTGTAATATTTCTTTGGACTTAGATATATCATCAACGAAGTCCTTGAAATAAGAATTTTTTAAAAAAGTGATTGAGTTATCACTTTCAAAATCTAAAGAAAGAAAATAAACGATAAAATTTCCTAAAATATTTTGTCTTAATTTATTATTGTACAAAATGTACTCTTTTGATTCTTTCGAAACAGAAGTTGGGATATATACAAGCATCGAGGGACCTCCTTAATTAAAGATTAGTTTTAAGTGTCTAACTGTTATGTACAAAACTATTATACACCTATTTACAGAATAAAACAATAGTTTTATAATGAATTTATAGTTATGCATAACTAAAATAATGTACTGGGAGGTAATTTCAATGAATTTAATTCAAATGAAAGTTTTTAGAGTAAAAGAATTAGCAGAGTATTTAGGAGTAAGTCAATGGTTAGTAAGGGATCTAACACGAAAGAAAATACTACCCACTTTCAGGGTAGGCAGCTTATATATGTATGAAAAAGAAGCTATTGATGATTGGAAAAAGCAACAATATGAACTGATGAAGTAATGGAGGTGAGTATATGGCTAGACCTTTAAAAATCGGATTAAATTATTTTCCAATGGATGTTGCGATGTCAAAGGGTGAAAGACTTTTGTTCGCGAAAGAAGGTGTCATTGGCACAGGAATATTGACACGTTTGTACCAAGAAATATATATGACCAATGGTTATTATATTAAGCTTGATGAAAATCAAATACTATTGTTTAGTACGGAATATAAAGTAGATGACAAAGAATTTATAAAGTTTATAAATAGTTGTTTAAAATATGGAGTATTTGATGCGGATCTGTATCGCAGATATAATATTTTAACATCTGAAGATATACAGGCTAAATATTTAAAAGCTTGTGAAAAAAGGATGTGTGTACGAATGTGCTATGAATATGTCTTAGTAGAAGAAAGCTATGGTATAGATGTATATTTTGAATACTTGGATAGTTTCCGGGGGATTTCCGGGGAGGAAACCCTAATTAATTCTCCGGAAACTACACAAAGTAAATTAAAAGAAAAGAGAGAAAAAGAAATTAAAAGAAAACATATGATAGATAGATTGCTAACAGATGAAAAAATAATAGATAAAATTAAATGGTTTGATAAAGCATATTATGATGATGGTAGAACTACAAAAATAACAGAATCACTTATAAATAGTGTTAGAGAATATGAGAGAATTTTATTAGATAAAAGAATTAGTGATTTTAAATATAAGGCTGAGTATTTTAGTGAAGATGAAATAGATAATGTAGATTTTAAAGCTGAGTACGTCCTAGATCCAAACAAACTTAAAAAATATCTATCACAAAAGGACGGTGATTTACTTGCAGAAATTATCTGAAAAACAAAGAAAGTTTGCTGATTATTATATTCAATCCGGAAATGCTGCAGAGAGTTACAAAAAGGCAGGATACAAAGTTAATGAGGCAACTGCAAGAGCTAATTCATCTCGGATGCTAACAAATGCTAGCATAATCGAGTATATAAAAAGTGTGAATGAAACATTATCAAATTGCAGAATAGCAGATATGGAGGAAGTTAAAAATTTTTGGTCAGAAGTTTTAAGAGGCGATGTTAATGGCGAAAAGGTTCAATTAAGAGATCGCATAAAAGCAAGTGAATTGATTGCCAAAAGCAATGGTGCATTTATAACTAAAATCGAAGAATTAGATTCGAGAGAGATTATAATAACTATGTCTGATGAACTTAAAGACTGGGGAGGATGAATTGTAAATAATTAAAAGTTATTTAATAATAATCATATTTTTAATATTAGTATTGACTATGACTAATCCATATGGTATAGTCAAATAGTAAAACATTAACGATGCATAAGATGCATATCGAGGGGGATAAATATGGAATATAACAATTCTTATAGTACATCGTATATACTAGACAAATTTGATATATCAAGGCAAACATTATATAATTGGATTAATGCAGGATTAGTTATGGAGCCTGAGAGAGATTGGAGAGATTGGAGGGTATGGACCCAACAGACATTAGATGAAATAGAAAATGTTATAACTATGAAAAAAGATGGAGTCAAAGCGGATGATACAGGTATAGAAAAGAATTTACATATAAATAATAGAAGATATCTAGGCAGCAAACATAAGATGGTTGATTTTATAAAGGAAACAATAGATAATGAGTTTCCAAAATATAAATCTTTTTGCGACCTTTTTGCAGGAACAGGTGTTGTAGCAAATGCGTTTAATAAAAAAGGAGTTAAGGTAATAGTAAATGATTTGCTGCACTCTAATTATTTATCGTATATGACGTGGTTTTATGATGGTATGTATAACTCGGGAAAGGTAAATAAATTAATTGACGATTTTAATAATATAGTTCCTAGCAATGATAACTATTTATCAATAAATTTTGGAAACAAGTACTTTTCAATGGAGAACGCAAGAAAAGCAGGTACAATTAGAGAACATATAGATATGATAAGTGATGAACTTACAACAAAAGAAAAGGCAATGCTAATAACATCATTACTCTATGCTCTTGATAAAGTTGCAAATACTTGTGGACATTATGATGCATATAGAAAAAGTGCTCCAGAAAATCAGAAACTAAAATTATTATACCCATCAATTAAAGATAGTGAGAATAAAGATAATGAGGTATACAAGGAAGATGCAAATAAACTTGTAAAGAGTATAAAAGCGGATGTAATGTACATAGATACACCTTATAATTCTAGACAGTATGCGGATGCTTATCACTTACTAGAGAACATAGCAGAATGGAAAAAACCTGAACTGGAAGGCGTGTCTATGAAATATAAAAACAGATCAAAGATAAAAAGTGATTACTGTACAATAAAAGCACCACTTGCATTTTCGAATCTAATAGAAAATGTAGATGCAAAGTTGATAGTTGTATCATACAATAATATGGCACAAAAAGGTAATGGAAGATCCAATGCTAAAATGTCTGACGAAGAAATAATAGAGGCTTTGTCGAGAAAAGGAACAGTAAAAACGTACGAGACTAAACATCAGTACTTTACTACGGGGAAAGCGACCATAGAGGATCACAAAGAAAGATTGTTTGTATGTAAATGTAAATAGAGAGGTGGGTTTATTGAGAAGATCAGAAGAACAGAATTTAATAAAGTCACCACTTAATTATACGGGCGGGAAATATAAACTATTAGAGCAAATTGTTCCAATATTTCCTGAAAAGATAAGCAAATTTGTTGATTTGTTTTGCGGCGGATGTAATGTAGGAATAAACGTAATAGCAGATAAAATAGAATGTATTGATAATCAAAAAAATATAATAAGGTTATATAACATTTTTAAGTTAAACAATGAGCAAAAAATATTAGATATAGTGCTAGATATTATAGAAAAATATAGACTATCATTAGTTTCAAAGAATGGCTATAACTACTATGACTCGGAAGGCGGAAAAGGACTGGCAGATTACAACAAAGAAAAGTTTATTAGCTTAAGAGGAGATTATAATAAAAGAAATAAAGATGAGTTATATTATGATATAATGTTTTATGTTATTTTAGTATATGCTTTTAATAATCAAATCAGGTTTAATAAAGGTGGGAACTATAATGTTCCTGTGGGAAAAAGGGATTTTAATTCAAGTATAGAGGAAAATTTAAAGATGTTTATAAAACGAATACATACTTTAAATATAGATTTTATAAATGATGACTTTAGAAACTATAACATAAACAATCTAACAGAAAATGACTTTGTATATGCAGATCCTCCATATTTAATAACAACAGCAGCATATAATGAGCAAGGTGGATGGAATGAACAGTTAGAAATGGAATTATTAAACCTCTTAGATAATTTAAATAAAAAGAAAGTTAAGTTTGCATTATCGAATGTCCTAGAGAGTAATGGGAAGGAAAATATAATATTAAAAGAATGGAGCAAAAAATATAATATACATATGCTAGACTTTACTTATAAAAATTCTAATTATCAGAAAAAGCAAGAAAATAGAAACAATAAAATCAAGGAAGTGCTGATAACAAATTATTAATCTCTATTGCCAAATAGGGATTTTTTTTGTATAATTAAGTAAAAATATAGAAAAAATTAAATAAGAGGAGTGAAGTATTGTGGAAACACTATGGAGTATGTCAACTACGATAAGAAATCCAAATAGAATAAAAGACGTTCTCTCTACAATTAAAAAAATTGAGGGAGAAGAATGGAACGATGAGACTCAAAAAAAGCTACAAGCATTATTGATTAAGAATAGATATTATACTCCAACAGCAAAAAATCTCTCTAATGAACAAATAGAATTGCTTGAAAACGCAGAAGCTAATATGACGTATGAACAAGCAATAAAGATTTTTAATGATAAGAACTATGAGAGTCCTCCAATGAGAGGTAGGACGTCATTTGATCCTATTGAAAAGCTTGGATTAGTAAATGTTATCAATAGTAGAGTTTGTATATCTAACTTTGGCAACAAGTTTATTAATGGTGAAATAGATTTAGGAGAAGTAATATTAAGCAGCTTTTTAAAATTGCAATATCCTAATCCTGTTGCACAAGGTTTTGGACAGTGGAATACGAAGCCGTTCATTAATGCAATTAGACTTATAAAAAAAGTTAATGTATTATGTGCAGAAAAAGGTATGAAAGAAAAAGGAGTTTCGACAGATGAATTTGGTATTTTTGTACTTTCATTAAAAAGCCATAAAGACGTAGATGAGACTGCCCAAAAACTTATTGAATACAGAGTAAAAAAAGAGAGTATAACAGATGAAAGATTAAAGAAGAAATATATAGACGAATTTACAGCTGCATATTTAATAGATTTCAAAGATCCGATCAATAATACTAAAGAATATACAGACAATATGATTAGATATTTTAGATTAACAAAGTATATATATATTAGGGGAAACGGAAGTTATGTTGATCTAGAACCTAGAAGAATGATTGAAATAAATTCCCTACTTGAATCAGACAATGGAAAGTGCAAGAATTATACAAAAGATGAATGGATAGAGTATATGGGTAATTATGAAGCATATGAATTGCCGTGGGAAAAAGAAGATAAATTAAGAGAAATTGCAACTAAGATTATTGAAGAAGTTCATATTATTGAAGCAGATTTGAAAAGGCCAATAACTAATTTTAATATAGGTATAGATAAAGAGTCACTAAAAGAGACAATTAAAATTGCTAGAGAAAAAAGAACGAAGTTACAGAACCTGAAGATAAAAAATGATTACGCAGAAGTTAATAAAATATCAGAGGCAATATATGCACTCCAAAATATTAGAGCGTTAGATAGAAAAGCTTCTATTGAGTTGGAAAAGTGGAGTAAAGTTGCTTTAAATATCATAAATGATGCAATTCTTATTAAACCCAATAGTCCTATCGGTGATGATAACGAACCAACATTTACGGCACCAAGTGGAGTACCGGATATTGAGTGCTATTATGAGACATTTGCTGCCATATGCGAAGTTACAATGTTAACAGGGAGAGATCAGTGGTATAATGAGGGTCAACCTGTGCAAAGACATTTAAGGGACTTTGAAGAAAAAAACAATAACAAGCCGAATTATTGTTTATTTATAGCTCCTAGATTACATAAAGATACGATTAATACATTTTGGAATGCTGTAAAATATGAATATGAAGGTGAAAAACAAAGAATAGTACCAATGACAATTACTCAAATTATCTTAATACTTGAAGCAATCAAAAATATAAAAGAAAAGGGTAAGACTGTTAATAAAGAACAGATGAGGGCATTATACAATTCGTGCATAGAAATTAGCAGAGTACCCAATTCAACGGAATGGCAATCACATATAAGCCAAGAATTAGAAAAATGGAAATTAGCCATAACAGCTTAAATAAGTTTATGAATACAAAAAACTTAAAAGAGAAGAGTTAAGTATGTAAACCTAAGAGGTAGTCTGAACTAATACCTAAAATCTGAGCAATACCCATAAGTTCAAAATCAAGACAAATGCGTTCACCATTTTCAATCTTGGTAATTGTAACCCTATCGATAGTAATACCCATTAATTCTAACTTAGCAGCTAATTGTTGTTGAGTTAGTTTTTTATTTTTGCGACTCTCTCTTATTTTAGAACCGCATATATTCTTCTTTCCGTTGAAGTCGTAAACTTTCATATGATCACCTCTGTAAATGTACTATGTTAGAACTTTTACTTGATTATAGAACAATTCTGTGTTAATATAGTTCTAATGTAGTACATATGAAAAATAAGGAGGGTTTTTGATGCAAGAACAAGAAAACGAGTCAATGGAAAAGACTGGGGAAGAAAAACAAGGAGAGGCACGATTAAAAAGACAAAACCTCAAATTTATAATAGTATGTATAGTACTTATAATTTTTGTGAAACCTTTAGTAACAATGATATCTGAGTTTACAGCTCATCCGGACTACATTCAACCAATACTTCAACGAGATTATAAAGAACTTGCTAATCGCATTAAGGAGGATGAGGCAGGTACAAAGGGAAGCGGATTTGAGGAAGCTGTTGATAAAATGTCAGTTCAGCTAAATGTAGAAAAGGAAAAACTGAAAATTGTTTTAAGGCCTGTGTGGGATGAATATGAAAAGACGGGAATCTATGATGAGTCATCTGTAGTTAAGGCTATAGTACCATTAATTGCCGAAAATATAAACAAAACTGCTCCCAAAATGGTAGATGAGGTTACAAGACTGGACGGGTGTGAGGCGATTGGTAACAAAGGATTACATTACAAATACACATTGTTATTTGATATAAAAGGTATAGAAAGTGAAGTAAAAGAAGAAATGAAGCAAGCTAATATAGAGATTTATAAAACACATCCTGATATGAATACACTTAGGAATGCTGGAATAATAGTGAAGTATTCATACTATGATGATGCAAGGAAAGAACTTTTTGAATTTTCGATAAATCCAACAACAGATTTTAAGTAAACTACAGAAATGTAGTTTTATTTTACGTTTTTTTGAGAAACTAGTTGAAAAATAAATGTAAAAACTATATAATATATTTACTGTAAACATATCTTTATGCTTTTTAGTGAATATTATAATATATGTTGTATCATAATAATTCGTTTAAATGAGGTGGTATAAATGAGTAGGCGTCGACTTGCAAAAAATACATTGCTTAAACTGATTTTAAGAACCGACTTGCTCGGTGTGTTTAATATAAGAGATATTATCCAAGAGGTCCAAAATGTCTTGGGCGATAACTATAAATATAATGAAAGGCCCGTAACAGAAATTGAGTATAAAGTTGAAGATTTGCAGCCATTAGAAACAGAAGACTTATTGACAAATAAAATCAGAAATCAATATAATAATTATGAGTTTATACTCAACGAAGAGAAAAATATTAAATTTGTCTTGAATGAGTACTCTATTGTTTTTGAGATGGATAATTTTTCAGAATATAAGGAAATTGATCAATATATATCCGATTATATCAAAATTTTTTCCGTAGTTTCAACTGCTTATCCGAAAATAAGAGTTGTACGGTTAGGCCTTAGAAAGATAAATATGATAATTGCTAATTCTATTGAGAGTGCATATGAAATAGTTAAAGAGAATCATTTCCCAAAAGTAGTAGATTATTTTGATAATGTTGATGTTAATTCATTTAAAGAGGTAAAAACAGACAAACTAGATAATATACAATTTGAGGATGTTTCGTTTAATATTAAAAAGATAATGCAGCTTGGGATTTATAACGATAATCAAAAGGCTTATCAAATTTTTATAGACATAGATACTTTTAAACGAGAAGATCAGATAGGTTCAATTGGCGATTTGAACGAAAAAATCATTAATATAAACGAAAAAATATTTGGGATATACGAGAAAATTGTGACCGAAGACTTTATGAGATACCTAGAAGACAAAAACAATACTGATTTCAATGAAAAAATATTAGAAGGGGTGAATTTAAATGCAGACGTTAACAACGAATAGAGCTAAAATGGTAGGAAGGAACGCTTCTGTTTATTCTATATCAGGTAGTAAAAGTCACTCTAATCACTTAACCTTGGAAGCCTCTATCTGTAAAAAGGTAGTAAAAATTGAAAAAAGGAAGATAACTCAACTTCCTAAAAGTTAATATGACAGAGTTTCTAAATATTAAAGATTTATTTCTAGAGATATATGTAATTGGCTATACAAAACAAGGTGAAAGTGTTTTAATAATATTAAAAAGCAATGTTCCTGAAGAAAAAGTGGTGTTTTCGTGCGTAATAGATAATTATTACGAAGAAGTAAATCATACGGAAGTATTATTGGAAGATATATTAAAGGGGCGTAAGTTAGACTTATTATGTTGGTCTCATCCTTGTATGGATCACTCAAAAGGAATATATGAAATATACTCTAAGTTCTGCGATTGTAATAGTAAGGTCATCCTTCCTTGTGCGCTCCCCAATATTGCTAAAAATGAAAATGATGTTTCGGATAATACATATGACATTTTGGAAAGCTTTGAATCTGAAATTAAAAAAGCAGATGATTGTGCTCGTAATACCTTTATTTATGCAATTAACCGACAGGGATTTTTTACGAAAGATTATATCTTCGATTCAAAAAATTGCAGACTTAAAGTATCTATACTATCACCTATGGACACTAGCATTGCAAGGCAATCTTACGACAAGAAATATGAAAACAACTACTTTTCTGCCGCTTTATTATTTGAAATTGAAAAGACAAGTAATCTTAGCAGAAGTAAAACAATTGAAACTCTATTTAAAGGAATTTTTGGTAGTGATGCGGAAGATCATACTATTGACTTTATTATAAACGAATATGAAACAATTGAAGACGTAAACTACGTAAAGATACCACACCACGGGTCAGAATCATCAGCAAAGTTCATTAACTTAATAGGAACAAAAGAGTATGTTGATGGTGCATATGAATTTAAAATTGGGACAACCACTACTAAAAAAGTGAAAAACCAATATGGATTTATACCTTCTGAACAATTAATGGAGAAATATAAAAAGAAGTTATCTCAAGTGTGGTGTACTAATAAAGATATATTTAAGGCGGAGTTCAACAGCGGAGTAATAAAAACAACAATAAACTTATTAGATATGGTTGGTGAGACTGTTGCATATAGTGGAAATGCCGGAGAACTATAAATAGAAAGTATAATAGTGTCCAAATAGTGTCCAAATTCTCAATAAGACACCAAAAATAACATCAAAAAACTAAAATCATAAATGGTGAAAGGCTTACAGAACAAGGGTTTGCAAAAACAAACTTAAAATCACAAAAGTGCTTTATTCGCACTCATAACCCGAAGGTCATAGGTTCAAATCCTGTCCCCGCAAGTCTTGTAGAATCAACGTTTCTTGATTCTATTTTTTTTCTAAAAAGTGAACATAGTGTCCAATGGATTTCAAATACAAAAAGTATAGAAATATGAAATATGACAAAAATATTAAAAAGCATAAAAAAATGTTGCATAAAAGTCGATAATAGAGTAAGATAGAGTAAGATAAGGGGTGATAAACATGTTTAGTGCTTTAGATATAGCAAAGTGGTTTATATTGAAAACTAATGCAGAAGTTGAATTAAATGAAATTGATAATGATTTTGACGTCTATGAGAGGATTACCCATTTGAAATTGCAAAAGATATTGTATTATGCTTATGGTATATTCTTATCATACACAGAAGGAAAAAAACTATTTGAAGAAAAAATATTAGCCTGGGAACACGGTCCAGTGATTGACGAAGTTTATCAAGAGTATAAAAGTTATAAAAGAAATCCTATAGAATATGATCTAAAAGAAGAAGATGAAAATATAATAAGTGATATTTCTAATTGTCAAGAGGTTGTAAAAGTTTTAAATATGACATACGAAAATTATGCGGGATATACGGCGTGGCAGCTAAGAAATATGACTCATGAAGTCGGAACACCGTGGGATATAACTACTGAGGAAGAAGGATTTAATGTTGAAATTAAAGATGAGTTGATAAAAGGATACTTTGATACAGAAGTAATGGAAGATTAATATGTCTAAAAGTATTAAAGAACAATCCAGAAAAATAAAAAAAGAGTGTAATCATTGTTTTGAACCTACACATTTAAAGTTTAATTTTTCTTTTATAACATATGATAAAAATCTTTCAACAAATCTTAAATCCCAATTATTAGATAGAATAATATTTCTATCAAACATGCCAATGCTCATATTGATTGGAAAACACGATAAGAAAGTATATTTAGAAGTTGCAGATAAATCAAAGTTAGGAATATCAAAACAAATTTCTGATGAATTTGAAGAAAAAAGCAGTCATAGAAGGATAGGTAAAAAATATACAATATTTAGACTTTATCCTAATAATGAACCTATTTGTGCAAGAATAATAGGAGAAGTAATAAGAAATGTATTTTACATTTTTTATATCGATATAGGATGTAATTTATATGATCATTAAATTTAGAGATATTAGATATAAAAACAATCACTCAAGCGAGTGATTGTTTTTATGATATTTTTCTGCTACTATTCATATCTCAATGTCATTTAGTTAACTTTTATATGAATGTGTTAGATTCCTCAAAACGGGGGTCTAACCAATTTTTTTTTGCTAAAATTTAAAAATAATGGTTGACAAGTTGTTGAAAGTGTGCGGCCGCTCTTA
>Ga0209000_1000364_pt1 | contig 48385 bp, 53 predicted proteins | sample RifGroD2_FD_183998 | JGI IMG/M metagenome (GOLD analysis project Ga0209000, IMG submission 183998) | Groundwater microbial communities from Rifle, Colorado, USA - Groundwater D2 (SPAdes) (version 2) | ecosystem: Environmental > Aquatic > Deep subsurface > Groundwater | place: Rifle, Colorado... | reverse complement strand
GATAAGATCCCCATACCGCAGATCCAAAAGGAATTCATAATGTTTCCTCGGGATGTTGCGCAAAGTAGGTTATCACTGAGACCTGAAAAGCACCCCAAAGATTCAAAGTTCGAACTCCCTGGCCCATGCCGGGGAGTTTTATTTTCAGATTCGGCCCTGAGCGGCGAATTGTTATAAAATTGGCATATGCTTGATAAGAACGGCTTTAACGAATGGGCGACGGGATACGATAAGTCGGTATCCGACGCGGAGAAGGCAGAGAGGTATCCTTTTGCCGGCTACTCGACGGTACTCGCCGAGGTCAGGAGGCAGATAAATGAACCCCGCGGTGCGGAGATACTGGATATCGGCATAGGCACCGGCAAGTTCTCGGCCGGCCTATACGAGGAAGGGGCCAGGATCTGCGGCCTGGATTTTTCGGCGGCCATGCTGGAGAAAGCAAAGGCGGCGATGCCCGACGGGGAATTCCACCTTTTTGATTTTAATTCCGGGCTGCCGCATGAGCTTAAGGGGCGAAGTTTCGACTATATAATCTCCGCCTACGCCTTCCACCACCTGGATGACGGAGGGAAAGCCGCTTTCCTTCGGTCGCTGGCAGGAAACTTAAAGCCGGGCGGGAAGATAGTTGTCGCCGATGTAGCGTTTAATACCGCAGGAGACCTTACCGCTTGCCGCGAGCAGTCCGGCAAGAAATGGGACGACGACGAAATATATATGGTGGCGGAGAGATTGCTGCCGCTGCTGCGGAACTCAGGACTTCATGCTGAATACAGGCAGATTTCCAGTTGTGCCGGAATCCTGATCCTTCATTAGAAAGATTACCCTATGGCCACATCATTCAGACCTTTCAACACGCAAACAGATACGGAGCTGGTTTCAGGTTTCCTGATGGATGCCAAGCGGCTCAGCGGCCTTCCGCAGGAGGACCCGCGGAAAGATTGCGACGACTATATTAAATTCGTCGTATCCACGCAGGAACGAGATCCAGATTCCGCGGCCGTCCTGCTCGACGGAGCGGAGGTAATAGGCTTCGTGCACGCTTACCAGGTCGCTAAAAAACCGGAGGTAGGGTCCCTCTCCTTCGATTATCTGGTGCCCGAGCGGCGCGGAACGGGGCTCGGCGCGCGTTTAATGGACTATGCCGTGAAAATAACGAGAGCCCGCGGCTGCAGGAGCCTCTGAGGCGCGGGGCGTCCCGGGAACGGTTGCAATATAATCACAATATGACACAACTTCGCTGGAATATCTCATATTTCAAGGGCGCGCGGGCGATATACGTGGACAGTGATTCCGGAGTTGTCGATGGGGCGCACAAGCACGCCACGGCTGGCGTGCACAAAGGGCTGCGGTTCTTCGGCCTGCCGCCGGAGTTTCCGTTGATAAATATTTTCATCGCGCCTCGACGCGCTGAATACGACAGAATGGTATCCCACCTTACTAAGATCCCCACCAGCAACGGACGCCTCGGCCAGCCGCAGGGGCACGACCTTTACCTCATCTCGCCCAACGCCTGGCCTGCAGACGTGCACCCGGATTATCTGGGCCGCGACGGCAAGTGCGACAAGAAAGTCTACAGGCAATTCATCGAGCACGAAATAGTCCACATGATAGAAGAACAATTCTCGCCTAAAGGTGCGATGGAGATACGCCCGCAGTGGTGGAGCGATGGCATAGCCGTATACGCAACCGGGCAGTACAGGGACAGGCTGAACCGCAAATTAATGAAAGAAGACCTCGAGGCAGGCAAGTCGCCTATGATAGCAGGCATGAAAGGCCGCGACGCCTACGTCTGGGGCTGGTCGCTTGTGCGCTTCATAGAAAAGCGCCTGGGCCGCGGCGCACTACGCAGTGTAATACAGAACTCATGCACTGATGACATACTCGGATTCTTAAAACTCAGCCGGAGCAGGTTTGAGGCTGAATGGCACAGGACCCTTCCTGCACTAGCCCGCGAGGCTATCCGGGGATAAAGCCGGGGCAATCATCGCACATATAGCTTTGATAAGATAGAGATAGAAAACCGCAATTTTCAGCAATCTAAATTGTAATGAAATCTAAAAATACTGACAGGAAACTAGTTTATATTCTTGTCGGCCCAAAGGGCAGTGGAAAAACCCATATCGGATCTCTTCTCGAAAAAGAAATCGGCTTGAAATTTTTAAGCGTTGAGAAACTGGGCCTGGAAAATATACCAAAGTCTAATTTAACCGGCTATGAGCTTATAAAAGAAGGTTTTCATCATGAAGAAAGAGAGATTGACCGGATTTTAACGTTGGAAGATGCCATGTCTTTTGAAGCAACGGGCTCATGTAAATATTTCTACACTGTTTTAGACAGATTGCGGGCCAAGTATGACGTTAAGCTAATTCGGATATTTAGTCCGCTGGAAACATGCTATCTCCGCATAAAAAAAAGAGGTCAGGCTAACCATATCCCGGTTTCTGAAGCGATGATAGAAGAAATTAACGAAAAAGCGTCCAAGGTCGATTTAAACTGGGATTTGACCATTGATAATTCAAGTCAACCAACCGATAAGCAGATTATCAGCACCTGGAACAGTGCGTTCTGACTTCCCTAGTTAAATCCCGCTTAAGCAGCCATAGAACAGTTTCTAACTTGGCCAAGCCACCTACCCCAGATTTAAAAACGCCCATTAGTGGCCCGAAGGATCGCCCCGCTTGAACGCGGGGCACGTTTTTTATTGGGAACGCTTGAACAGTCACTAACACAACCTATACAATTAGGCTGGACTAAACGGGGGGGGGCGTCAAGAATCAAGACCTGACCCCAATTGCGCTGGGCCTATCGCAAGAAGAATTCGCCGCCAAATCCGGCTTCCACCGGACCTACACTGGAGTGATAGTGCGCGCCGAGAGAAACATTACTCTCACGAACATAGAAAAACCAGCAAAAGCATTCAAGCTTTCTCTTCCGAGTCTGTTTCGAGATTTGTAGCATATAGACTTCGGACTCCGAGTTGCATTTATTTGGGGGTTATGCTTTAAAATATTGCGTTTTTAGCTTGTCGATTTCCCGATTGGTCATGCTCAGTTGCTCCATTAGATTCCTCCCGGCTAGTTCCCTGAAGGGTTAGTTACCGCAAACCATGACATTTTAAAAATCGCTACCGACAAACCCACCCACCTTTATCCGCGGTCCTAGTTTGGTAGAATGAGCGAGGGGGGGGATACTGAAAGATAGCAAGAATATATGACAGGACCTGATAACCCCGGCTCCGGCAACGGCGCCTCGCCTTTCCTTAACGGCGTGCTATCTGCAAAGACCGGATATCTGGTGGTCGCCGTTACGGCCTGTAGCATCCTTATCTGCCAATGCGTAGGTCTGGCCATAGACTTTTTCCTCTGGGTGCCCGACCTCCGCTTCCTCCTTTCCATCGGTTTCATAGAACCTCTTTTCGCCACGCCACCCGCAGCGTTCGCTTATTGCTTGCTGCGCGACGAACTGATAAAGGGGCAGGAAGAGATCCGCAAGACCAACCTGGAACTGCAGGAGACGTTAAAGAATATTCGTGAACTGGGAGAGTTGCTGCCGATGTGCACTTCCTGCAAACGGATCAAGGTCGGGGAAAAAGAACTGGCCAAGCTTGAGATCTACATCACGCAGCATTCCAAGGCGTTCTTTTCACACGGGATCTGCTCCGACTGTTTAAAAAAATTCTATCCGGAGTACGCCGACTGATGGCCGGCATCTTTAAACACTCCCTGCTGGCCGCGTCGTTCTCCGCCTGCTTCGCCCTTTACCTGTTATTCGGCTTGTTCGTCAGCCCGGGTGCCGCGGGTCTTGTCCTTGTCGTAGGCGCGCTACTGCAGGCCGGCCTGTGGCTGGGCTACACGGTTGTATACACCAATACCGCCATTGCGCAGCTTAGCAGGGCCAGAAGTCTCTGGGTCGCCCTGAAGTTCTCTTTCCTCCCGGTGCTCGCCAGCATGGTCAGCACCATCCTTTCGATATATTTTTACCACAAGGCCGCGGGTATAGGGTCCGTCACGCTTTTGGCTGCCATAGGCTGCTCGTCCAGTATCGGCATTGCGGTGTTCGTAACGTTCTCGGCCAAGATAATGCATATCCGCCGGGTGCGGGCTAGGCTGGAAAAGGCCAACGCCGACCTGACCGAGGCTATCAGAAACCGTAAGGAGCTCAGCGGCCTTATCCCCATCTGCTGCCATTGCAAGAAGATACGGGACGATAAGGGTTACTGGGGGCATGTGGAGGACTATATAGAGCGGCATTCCGCCACGCTGATAGTGCCTTTCATCTGCCCGGACTGCCAAGCAAAACCAGGGGGACGTTCTTAACTATCGGACTATTTCGCGGGAGTTCAGTCGCCGGGGAAACCAGGTGGTTTTGTTTTTTTTTGGGGGGGGGCCGGCGGATCTGTAATAACCATAAGGACGATTATCATCCCCTGGCTTGGAGAATCCCCCCTTTCCGCACGGCGAAGGTTTGCGGGGGGGGGGATATGGGACGCTGTTTCCTAACTTCCTATTTATCACCAGCCCAATATTTTCTTCGCAGTTTCCTTTTCTCCCAGTGGCTACCAATAAGAGAAAATACCGCCGCGGCGGCCGCGAAGCGGACGCCGGGGTGGTGTTTTATAGATCGCAGGGTTAAATCCGTTTCCCGCCAACAACTAAGTTCGAACCGATCAGGCCTTTACTTCTGATCTCTGAATGCGCGCCGCCGGGAAAGCCCGGCGGTTCATTTTTGTGGTTTTGAGAAACACAACAAATATGTTGTATCTGCGAGTGGGCGGAAAAAGGGGATAGGCGGTGGCAGCTGTGGGCCGGTCAGGGGAGAACGGCCCCGTATACCGGTTCCCTGTCCAGGGTCACCTGGCGCGCACGGCGGAAGCCGGCGCGGCGCAGTATCTCCCGCCTGAAGAACGCGCTTTCTTTGGGATACTTGATGAAGAAGCTGCCCGAGAAGACCACGGTGCCTTCGCTCCCGGCGAATTTTTTCAGGGCGGAGAGGGCGCGGGCTATCCTTTCCACGTATTCGCCCATTATCATTACGGCCAGCGGATCGCCCTTGGCGTAATACTTATAGAACAGCGGCACGAATTTGAACTTGAGTTCCTGCGGCAAGGGTTTGGCGTATTTCCTGAAATCGCAGGCCCAGAGCCGCGCCAACAGGTCATACGGCGTTTTGCAACGCGCGAGCGTCATGATCTCGCCCATCAGGCGCGAGGGTTTACCGCCGGGCAGCAGGCCGTGGGCCGCGCTGGAGACGCCGAGCACCATGGTGTTGAGCAGGTTCTTTACCTGGTAATCGCAAACGAGGCGCTCGCGGCCCCTGGCGTCGATGGCGGCTATGGTGAAGCCCGTGCCGAGGGAAATTATGAAGCCAGGCCGGTCCGCCGTGCCGGCGCGCAGCGCCGCGAAAGCGTCGTTCTCGAAGGACATGGCCCCGGTATAGCCGAAATCGCGCTGGAGGCGCTGCCTGAAGTAGGGCTCCACCATTTCGGCGTCGCGGGGGAAATCTATACCGCAAAGGCAGAAGCGGGCGCCGGACAGTTCGATCTTCTTCCCGCGGGCGAGTTGGTCCACCCCCTGTTTGATAAGGGCGTAAACGGCCGGCACGCCCTTTACCTCCAGGTTCGCACCCGGCACCCGGGCCACGCGCACCGCGCCGCCGCCGGAGCGCAGGGCTACGGCTATCTTGGTGCCGCCGCTGTCCACGCCCAGGAAATATTTCACCGGGCCCCCTTGTAGGCCGGCAGGAAGGCCTTGTTCCGGGCGAACACCTCTTTGAGCAGGCGGAAAGTGACGTCCGCGTCGGGCGTGAGCGGGTTCAGCAGCAGCGCCTGGTAGGCCAGGTCGAAGTCGCATTTCCACGCGGCCTCGGCGGTCAGCGCCTCGTAGGCCTTTATCCGCTGCGACAGGCCCTTGGCGAAGACCGGCAGCTGCGCCGTCTTCAGCGGCTTATAGCCACCCTTATCTATCATACAGGGCATCTCGAGCACATGCTTATCCTCGAAGCCGTCGTAAGTGCCGTTATTGGGCACGGCCACGGTGACGCGCTTCTTCTGCAGGCCCAACAGGCAGGCGATGACGTCGTAGGCGACCACGTTGTAAAAGGCGCCGCCGCGCTCCTTGACCGCCTCGGGGATCTCCGAGGCTGCCGGCGAGCGGTAGGTCGCGAAGATGCGGCGCTCTATCTCGGCCACCTTCTCCGCGCGCGACGGCGTCGAGCGGTCTTCTTTTACCACCGCGTCGGCGTGGAAGAAATACTTGTGGTAGCCGGTCGGGATTATTTTGGCGCGCGCCATTATTTCCGGCGTCATCTTCACCTTGGTGATATTGAGCGCCGTCGGCAGGCCTTCCTTCTCTATCATCTTCTTTATCACGGCGTCCAGCACGGAGCGGCCGTTGCGGCGCACGTCGAGCACCCAGGCGAAATGGTTGGGGCCGACATAGTCTATCTCGGTGTCTTCCATGCGCGCGCCGATAAGGTCGCTCACGCCCTTGTGCATGGTAAGCGAGCCGTTGCAGATGCCCACGGCTTTGATATCGTGGAAGCGCACCAGCGCCTCGGTGACTATGCCTACCGGGTTGGTGAAATTCACCAGCCAGGGGTCCTTGGCGCCGTGGCGCTGCAGGGCGTCGGCGATCTTGCGGATCTGCGGTATGGTGCGCAGGGCCTTGGAGAAGCCGCCCACGCCGGTGGTCTCCTGGCCTATGATGCCGTATTTGCGGCCGAGTTCCTCGTCGCGCCGGCGGGCGGGCATCATGCCCACGCGGATCTGCGGCACAACTATCTTGGCGCCCTTCACCGCCTCGTTAAGGTTGAGCGTGGCCTTCAGGACCAGCTTCGACTTGGACTTTTCGGCCAGCCGCTGCGCGAAGCCGTGCACGGCCTTCAGACGACCGGCATCGATGTCCATGAGACAGATCTCGGACACCTCCTGGTCCAGCCCGGAGTTAAGGATATGGTCGATAAGGAGGGGGGTGTAGCTCGACCCCGCCCCTACGATAGCCAGTTTTGTCATGGTATACCTCTCCACCTAAATTCACGCGGCGCGCGGTGATACACCGACGGCGCCAGCCTAACTTTATCAGTTTTAATTTGGGTTGTAAATCGGCGGCCGTCCGGCCCGGGTCCGGCCGAGCCCTGCTCATCCCCGGGGCTTTTTTTATAAACTATAAGTCATGCGGGGGGAGTAAAGTATTTATTTAAACATGGAACGAAAGAAATTTCCCGAACTTATCGCCTCTGTGCGGCTGGAACTGCGAAAGCATGTTCCCGAACTGGCTGAAACGATGTACAGCTATGTGGACCAGGACAGGACCCGGCTCAGGGTTTTTCTTCCCTGGGTGGATAAGACCCTCTCTACGGCGGATGAGGTCGCGTACATTAAACTGGCCCATGCCACCTGGGACAAGGGAACCTTTTTCGATTACGGGATTTTCGAGCGGGAGACCGGGACCTACATGGGGAATGTGGGCGTGCACAATATAGCCTGGCACCATGACCGCTGCGAATTCGGCTACTGGATCCTGAGCAGGTTCGAGGGGAAAGGTTTTATTTCCGAAGCCGTCGGCGCGCTTGAAAAAGCAAGCGCGGGCCTGGGCTTCCACCGCATGGAGATCCGCTGTTCTTCCAACAATCCCAGATCGGCCGCCGTTCCCAGGCGGCTGGGGTACTCCCTGGACGGGAGACTGAGAGAGGACACCGTAGAGCAGGGCAGCTACAGTGACACTCTGGTCTTCGCAAAGTTGAACGGCCAGAGATAATTGATTTATGAAAAAGAGTTCGACGCTATTTCTTCAGGCGGCGGTTGTGCTCCTCGGCGCGGCCGCGCTCGCCTTCCTGCTCTGGGAGCCGCACCTCGAAGGCAGGAACGCGCAGGCCACGCTCTTCGAGATCTACTTCAGGGATCCCTTCCTGGCTTACGCGTATATAGCCTCCATCCCGTTCTTCGCGGCGCTCTGGCAGGCGTTCAAAATGCTGGGATATGCCCGGCAGGACAAGCTGTTACCGGAAGCGGCGGTCAAAGCTTTGCGGATCATAAAATATTGCGCCCTCGCCATTATCGGTTTTGTCGCGGTGGGAGAAGTCTTCATCATGCTGAACGAGTCCGACGACAGGGCCGGCGGGGTTTTCTTGGGCATCCTCATAACCTTCGGCGCCATCCTCGTCGCCGCCGCGGCCGCGAGGGTCGAGCGGATAGTGCAGAGCAAAGAGCCTTGCGAAAAACACAGCCGGCACCCCGGGAGATAATGTTCAAACCGAGAGAAAAGAACCAGCAGGCCGTTATTTTTTCGGCGCTGCTGCTTTTTTGCCTGACCCCTTACGCCTCGCCCCCGCTCGCGCTGGCGCTCGGCCTGGCCCTGGCCCTTTCGGTAGGGCATCCCTGGGGCTCGCATAACGGGCGGGTGGTAAAATACCTGCTGCAGTTGTCCGTGGTGGGGCTCGGCTTCGGCATGAATTTCGGGGAAGTGGTGAAGACCGGGAGCAGCGGGGTGGTTTTCACCGCCGTTTCCATAGCCGGCACGCTGACCGCCGGCTGGCTTTTAGGCAGGTGGTTCAAGGTAGAGCGGACTACTTCCCACCTGATCTCCTCCGGCACCGCCATCTGCGGCGGCAGCGCCATCGCGGCCATAGCGCCGGTCATAAACGCGGGCGAGAAGGAGATCTCCGTCGCGCTCGGAACCGTCTTCATCCTCAACTCCGTGGCGCTGTTCGTGTTCCCGCCGATAGGGCATTACCTCGGCCTCAGCCAGCAGCAGTTCGGGCTTTGGGCGGCCATAGCCATACACGACACCAGTTCCGTAGTCGGCGCGGCCGCGCGGTACGGCCAGGAGGCCCTGGCGATAGCCACCACCGTTAAGCTCACGCGCGCGCTCTGGATAATCCCGCTGTCTTTCCTCGCCGCTTTCGCCTTCAAGAACAGGTCCGCCAAAGTGACGGTGCCCTATTTCATTTTCGCCTTCGCCGGGGCTTCTTTAGCGGTAAGCGCTTTCCCGGGCTTTGGCGCCGCCTACGGCATGATCACCGCCTCCGCCAGGACCGGGCTTACGGTAACGCTGTTCCTCATAGGCGCGGGCCTTTCCAGCACTACACTGAAAACGGTCGGTTTCAGGCCCGTTCTGCAGGGCGTGCTGCTGTGGTGCCTGATCTCGGCGGTCTCGCTCTTTGCGGTAATGCATTAAGCCGCCTGCGGCGCCGGCGTTTGTTGCTGCCGTACAACCGAGAAAAAAAGAAGCCCCCGGACCAGCGGTTCCGGGGGCTTCCTTATCCCGGCGGGCTAGCCGATCTTAAAGCCGGCCAGCCGCTCGGCCAGCCTGGCCACGTAGCGGCCCTGGTAACGCGCGCCGTCCAGCTCGTTCTTGCCGGGGTTGCGCTCGCCCTGGCCGCCGGCTATGGTGCTGGCGCCGTAAGGCGAGCCGCCCGTGATCTCCTTGATGTCCATCTGGCCCTGGTAGGTGTAAGGCAGGCCGGCTATCACCATGCCGTGATGCAGCAGCGTGGTGTGGAAAGAGAGTATGGTGGACTCCTGCCCGCCGTGCTGGGTGGCCGAACCGGCCATCACGCTTCCCACCTTGCCGACGAGGGCGCCGCTCACCCACAGGCCGCCGGTGGCATCCAGGAACTGCCGCATCTGCCCGCACATATTGCCGAAGCGCGTGGGCGTGGCGAAGATTATGGCGTCGGCGGCGGCCAGATCCTCCGTGGCGCAGACTGGAACAGCCGCCTGCGCCTTCTGCGCGTCGAGCGCGCCCATCTTGCCCAGCACTTCGGCCGGCAGCGTTTCGGGCACGCGCTTGATGACCACCTCCGCGCCGGGAACGCCCCTGGCGCCTTCGGCGGCGGCCTTGACCATCTCGTAAATATGGCCGTACATGGAATAATAAACCAGCAGTATTTTCATTCTGCCCCCTTTAGCGTTAATCTTGGGTCTATCCTATACCTTTTGCCAATAGCAGTCAACCGCGCACAGTTCAGGATAGCGCCGCCCGGTAGACGGGCGGAGGGCGATATTGTAATCTATAACCGGTGAAACCTCCGCTGGCGCGCCGACTGACCCCGGGCCTCTTCGCCCTTACGCTGTTCTGCAGCGCGGCGCTCATTTTCTCGCTGCAGCCGCTGTTCACGCGCCTGACCACCCCGCTGCTGGGCGGGTCTCCGGCGGTGTGGAACGCCTCCATGGTGTTCTTCCAGGCGGCGCTCCTCACTGGTTATATCTACGCCCACCTGCTCGCGCGGCTCAAGAACCTGCGGCTGCAGGTGGCGCTGCACGCCGCCGTGCTGGGGCTCGCGGCGCTGGCCCTGCCGCTGCGCGTCAGCGGCGCCTTCGGGCCGCCGAATTACGAGCACCCGGCGCTCTGGCTGCTCGCGGTGCTGGCCGTCTCCGTCGGGGCGCCTTTCGCGGCCGCCTCGGCCACGGCCCCGCTGCTGCAAGCCTGGTACGCGCGCTCCGGCCGCGCCGACGCGCACGATCCCTATTACCTCTACGCCGCGAGCAATCTCGGCAGCTTCATCGGCCTGCTGGCCTACCCGTCGCTGATAGAGCCGCTGCTCGGCACCCGGGCGCAGGGCGCCGCCTGGCAATGGGGCTACTGGGCCGTCGCGACGCTGGTCCTGGCGGCGGCCGCCGCCGCGCTGCTCTCCGCCGGTCCGGGCGGGGGGCAAGCTGAAGAGCGGGCCGTTTCCCCGGCGCCTGCCCCGGCGAAGCGTCTGTACTGGCTGGGCGCGGCCGCTGTCCCTTCGGCGCTGGTACTGGGGGTTACGCTGCACATCTCCAACACCGCCGGCTCCACGCCGCTGTTCTGGGTAATACCGCTGGCCCTCTACCTCGCCACTTTCGTCATAGCTTTCTCGCGCGGCGCCGAGCGGCTGGCCCCGGCCGCCGGCGCGGTTTACCCTTTCGCGCTGCTGCTGCTGCTAGGCTCTTACCTGCTGGCCGGACAATTGGTGCCGGTAGCCCTCGGCAACCTCGCCGGTTTCTTCCTCAGCGCCCTGCTCTGCCACCTGGCTCTCGCCCGCTCGCGGCCTGCGGCGGACCGGCTGACAGAATTCTATTTCTTCGTCTCTCTGGGCGGCGTGCTGGGCGGCTCGGCGGCCGCGCTGCTGGCGCCGCTGGTCTTCGACAATGTCTATGAGTATCCGCTCGCCCTGGCGGCGGCGGCGCTGTTCCTGCCGCGCGGGGAAGAAACAACGCCGCGGCTGGCCGCGGCCGCGGCCATTGGCGCGCTGGCGCTGGGCCTGCTGATGGCGCTGCTGCGGCTCGTCGATCCCGGCTGGGCTCAGCGGGCAGTGGGCCAGCATCAGCATGCCGTGATGCTGGCCGCTTTCTGGACCTGCCTGGCCGCCTTATTCCTCAACCGGGCCCGGCCGGCCAGAGTGGCGGTACTGGTGCTGACGGCTTTCCTGGTGCTCTTCCTCAAGGAGGACAGGGCGGGGCGCTATATCACGCAGGAGCGCAGCTTCTTCGGCATCCTGCGCACGCGCGAGATCTACGACCCCGGCAGCCCGGGCACGCCGATCTTCCGCATAATGACGCACTCCAACGTGGTGCACGGCGCGCAGCTGACCAGCCCCGGCCTCACGCGAATACCGATGACCTATTACAACCCGCGCACCGCGCTGGGCGAAGCGGTGCTGGCCGGCCTGAGCCTCGGCGAGCCGGGCCGCGTGGCCCTGATCGGCCTGGGCGCCGGCGCCAGCGCCTGCCTGCTGCGGCCCGCCGACCGGCTGACCGTCTTCGAGATAGACCCGGCCGTAGTCCGCCTGGCCGCGAGCCCAGGCGGGGACTTCACTTATATGCGGGAATGCCAGCCGGGCGCGCGCCTGGTAGTAGGCGACGCGAGACTGCAACTGGCCCGCGAACCGGACGGCGCTTTCGACGTGATTGTGGTGGACGCTTTCTCCGGCGACTCCATACCCGCGCATTTACTTACGCGCGAAGCCCTGGCACTTTACCTGCGCAAGACCAGCGACCGGGGGATAGTGGTGCTGCACCTGTCCAACGCCAGCCTGGCGCTCATCTCCGAAGCCGCGCGGCTGGCCCGCGACCTGGACGTCCCTGCGCTCTTCCGCGTCAGCCCGCCCTATAACCATCCTTACGCCTCCTACTTCGGCGCGATGGGCGCCGGCGCCATGATAATCCCCAAGTCGCCACGGGTGCTCCCGCTGTTGCCACTGTCGGTCATGCCCGGCTGGTCCTTCATAGAAGCGCCGGCGGGGCGCGCCTGGTCCGACGACTACATCAATATCCCGCGCGCCCTCTGGCGCAACCTTATCGGCGAGGACTACCGCCTTACCCCGGTATAGCGCGCCCCCGCCAGCGGCCGCCTTGACTTGCGCGGGCCAGAGAGTTAGAATTCAAGCAGGTTGGGACAGGGGTTTTTCCGAAAGGAAAAAGGGGGGAGAAATGCTTAGAGACATTAACGGCCTGAAAGGGTACACGATACACGCCACGGACGGGGAGCTGGGCGTGGTGGACGAGTTCTATTTCGACGACCAGAGCTGGAACATCCGCTATTTGGTGGTGCGCACCGGGGGCTGGCTGTCCAGCCGCAAGGTGCTCATCTCCGTAGCCGCGCTCAAGCGCGAGCCTGACTGGCGCTCCCGGTCGCTGCCGGTGCTGCTGACGCGCGAGCAGGTGCGCAACAGCCCGGACATAGACACGGACAAGACCGTAACGCGGCTGCACGAGCTGGAACTGCACAAGCATTACGCCTGGCCGCTCTACTGGGGAGAGGGCTTCTACGCCGCCAGCATGTCCGGGGGGACGCTGTTCCCGGAGAACCCGGAAGCCGAAGAGCGCGCCGGGGCCACGCAGGACCGCGAGACGCCGCCGCAGACGCACCTGCAGAGCACCAGCGCGGTGACCGGCTACCGCCTGCACGCCGCGGACGGGACCATCGGCCACGTGGAGAATTTCATCCTCGACGACGCCCGGTGGGCCATCCGCTACCTGGTGGCCGGCACGGGCAACTGGCTGCCCGGGCGGCAGGTGCTGGTGTCGCCGCACTGGATAGAGAGCGTGGACTGGGAAACCTCTGAGGTGTTCGTAGACCTGACACGCCTGGCCATAGAGGCCAGCCCGCAATACGACCCGTCGCGGCCGGTCAGCGAGGACTACGAGAGCGAACTCTACGACCACTACGGCCGCCCGAAACTTGAAAATATCGCCGGGCGCGCCGCGGCCGCTCCCCGTAGCGGGCGCCGCTAACCGATAGAGGCGAGAGGGGGGCGGGACCGCCGGACAACGGGGGTTCCGCCTTTCCTTCTGGAGGCGGCGCGGGGCATTTTGTATCATGTTCAGAGCGCGCTAGCGCGGCTATTTTAAGCGGGCAGGAGGCAACATGGACAGAGCAGCATGGGTCAGCGTTCTGAAGAAGCGGTTCCAGGTGATACCGGACAGCCCAGAGGCGCTGCCGGGCGAGACCACCTACCATGTCCAGGACAGGATGTTCGTAGTGGTGATCAGGTCGGCCACGCCGGCCGGCGCGCTGCGGGCCGAGTCCCTGACCGACACCGAGGAATGCCTGGTGGTCAACCGCGGCCAGGGCAAGCGCTCCTACGTGGACTGGACCAAGATAGACGCCATCGCCACCGCCGAGATCTGACGGCGCCGGGGGAACAAATGACCGATCCAGTTTCAGCGGCGGACAAGCTCATACTGATAGTCGACGACGACAACGCCGTCAGGGAATTCCTTAAGATCGTCGTGGCCCGCGAGGGGTTCAGGATGGAAGCCGCGGCGGACGGCGCAGAAGCGCTGGCCAAGGCCAGGACCGTCTCGCCGGACCTGATACTGCTGGACCTGATGCTGCCCAAGGGCGGCGGCTTCGAGATAGTGCACGAGCTGCAGAACGACGAGACCGGGCAGATACCGGTGGTCATCATGACCGGCCGGATGATGGACCGGTCGACCTCGGACCTGATAAAGCGGGAGAGCAACGTGCGCGAGTACCTGGAAAAGCCGGTGAAGACCGAAACGCTGGCGGCCCTGCTGCACAAGCTGCTGGGCACCGTGCCGCCGGCCCGGATGCCGCGCAAATAACGCGTCGCCCTCCGGAGAAAAAGCCGCCCCTTTTTAGGCAGGAGGGGCGGCTTTTAAATTTATACAATATAGGCTAAAGAACTATGGAAATACTAATAACCAACGACGACGGGATTTACGCGGAAGGCATCGGCGCGCTGGCCGCCGCGATGAAGAAAGTGGGGAACGTGACCGTGGTGGCCCCCGACACGCAGCGCAGCGCGGTCGGACACGCCATCACCATCACCGACCCGCTCCGGGTGACCCCCGCCAAGCGCAACGGCCAATTCTTCGGCTACGCCGCCAGCGGCACGCCCGCCGACTGCGTCAAGCTCGGCATCAAGGCGCTGATGAAGAAGCGCCCCGACCTGGTGGTCTCCGGCGTCAACCTGGGCGGAAACCAGGCCTATAACATCCTCTATTCCGGCACCGTCTCGGGCGCCACCGAGGGCGCGCTGCTGGGCATCCCGTCCATCGCCGTCTCGCTGGACACCTTCAAGAACCCCGACTTCGGACCGGCCGCGGCTTTCGCCGCCCGGCTGGCGGGCATGCTGAAGAAGCGCAAGCTGCCGCCCGGCACGCTGCTCAACGTCAACGTGCCCAACCTGCCGCCGGCCAAGCTCAAGGGCGTGCGCGTCACCAACCAGAGCCGCACCTGCTTCAACGACTGGTTCGACAAGCGCACCGACCCGCACGGCAACACCTATTACTGGATGACCGGCGACTACAAGCCCAAAGACCCCGACGCAGCCAGCGACCTCAACGCGCTGAACGCCGGCTACGTTTCAGTGACGCCCATACAGTTCGACCTGACGGACTACAAGTTCATCACCGAGCTGGAAAACTGGGGACTGAAGCTTTAACCCCGAGGAGAAACCATGAAGAACCTGCTATTCACCGCGGCGCTGCTGCTGGGCGGCGCTGCCTACGCGCAGGAGACCCCCGCGCAAGCCGCCCAGCCCGCTCCCCAACCCGTCCGCCTGGACCCCGCGCTGGAGCGCACGGGCAGGAACCTGGCCATCCTGGCCGAGAAGTACGCCGAGATACCGGCCGAGCGCCTGCAGCGGCTGGCGCCGGAGATGGAGAAATTCAATACCGCGCTCAGGGAAGCCCTGGGAGAGAAGATCCTGGCCGAGATAGCTGCCAGGGAGAAGGCGGCCGAAGAGAAGGCCCGCGTCGAGTCCGCGATGAAGACGCTGCAGGCCTTTCGCGGCGCGCTGCAGGTCTACTATACGCAGACCGGCGGCAAGTATCCCAAGTCCCCGGCCGAGCTGGCGCCGGACAGCATCTCCGCCGTGCCGGAGCTGCATCTGCCCGGCCACGAGCGCACCTCCGGGATAAAGATCGTGGATTCCAGGAAATTCGATAAAGATATTTCCAGGGCCGTGACCGGTTCCGGCGGCTGGCTGTATTTTTCCAACCCCGACTCGACCTATTACGGCCTGCTGCTGCTCGACTCGGCCAACCCGGGCCCGGACGGCATGAAGTTCTTCGAATACTAGGAGGCGGAAGTGACCCGCGAACTGATAAAGAGATCCTACCTGGCCGCGGCGCTCTCCGCGGCCGGGATCATTGGCGCCATCGTCCTCTACGCCGTCGTGGGGGAAATACTCGCCCGCGCGGGGCACAAGCCGCCGCTCCTGCCTCCCGCGGCCTACGCCGTAAAATACGCGGTCTACATACTCTCCATCGCCTCGGTCTTCGCCGTCAGGTTCGCGGCCTCCAGGCTGGACGCGCGCCGGGCCACGCCCGAGGCCGCCGTAAAAGCGCTGACAGCGCGGGCCATAGTGACGGCGGCCCTGTGCGAGGTGCCGGCCGTGGCCGGCCTCATCCTCTTCATCCTTACCGGCTACAAAGCGGACTTCTACCTGCTGCTGGTCTTCTCGGCCGGCCTGGAGGTCTACCATTTCCCGCGCTTGTCGAACTGGGAAGAAAAACTGCGGACGGACTTCGGACAACTGCCATGAACTCTAAAGAATATGAACAGATAGCCGTGGTCGGCGTCTCCGGCGACGCCTCCAAGTACGGCCACAAGATCTTCCGCGACCTGCTCAACGCCGGCTACCCGGTGGCCGGCGTCAACCCTAAGGGCGGCTTCGTGCTGGGACAGCAACTCTACAAGAGCCTCTCCGAGATAGAGAAGAAGCCCGACCTGGTCATCACGGTAGTGCACCCCGCCGCTACCGAACTGGCGGTGGAGGAGTGCAACCGCCTGGGCGTGAAGCATATCTGGATGCAGCCCGGCTCCGAATCCGAAGCCGCCGTCGGAAGGGCCAAAGAATACGGAATAAAGACCACGCTGGCCTGCTTCATGGTGGTCAAGGGAGTCTGGTAGTGATAGACAAGATACTGGGGCCCAAATACGAGGCTTACCTCGGCTTTATCCGCAGGCAGATGATAAAGGACCAGATAGAGGCGCGCGGCGTTAAAGACCCGCGCGTGCTGGCCGCGATGGACAAGGTCTGCCGTCACTGCTTCGTCACCGGGGACATGGTGACGCGCTCCTACGAGGATTACCCGCTGCCCATAGCCGGAGGCCAGACCATCTCGCAGCCCTACATAGTAGCGCTGATGAGCGAGCTGCTGGAACTCAAGGGCGGGGAAAAGGTGCTGGAGATCGGCACCGGCTCCGGCTACCAGAGCGCCGTGCTCGCCGAGCTGGCCGCGGAGGTGCGCACGGTGGAACTGCTGCCCGAGCTCGCGGCCGCCGCGCGGGAGAAGCTCGCCGGCCTGGGCTACAAGAACATCGATTTCCGCGTCGGGGACGGCGCCGCCGGCTGGCCCGAAGAGGCGCCCTTCGACGCCATCGTGGTCACCTGCGCCGCGCGCGAGGTGCCGCCCGCGCTGGGGGGGCAGCTAAAAGAGGGAGGCCGGCTGGTGATCCCCGTCGGGGAAGGCAGCCAGGACCTGCGGCTGGTCCGCAAGACCGCCGCCGGGCTCGAAACCACTTCCATCTGCTCGGTGCGCTTCGTGCCGCTGGTGGGACCCAAATGAGCCAGTTGGCTTTCAAGATCGCCTGGCGCCTGCTGCTGTACCCGCTGCTGGCTTTGGCGGCGCTCTCCTTCTTCTTCTTCTGGCTGTACGCCCACCCGCGGCGCTATACCGGCAGCTATAAACCGCAGGACTTCGGCCTCAAGGCCGAGCCGCTGCGGCTGCGCACCGCCGACGGCATAGACCTGGACGCCTGGTTCATCCCCCACAGCACCTCTAAAAATACCGTGATAGTCTGCCACGGCTACCCGATGGACAAGAGCGACGTGCTGGGGCTCACCTCTTTCCTGGCGCGCGAGTTCAACCTGCTCTATTTCGACTTCAGGGCCACCGGCCGCAGCGGCGGTTTCTTCTCCACGGGCGGGGCCAGGGAGACCCGCGACATAGACGCGGCCGCGGCCTTCGTCCAGGGCCGCCTGCCCGGCGGGGCCGTCGGCCTGTTCGGTTTCTCCATGGGGGGCGCGGCGGTGCTGCTGTCGGCCAACCCCGCCGTGAAGGCGCGCGCCCTGGACGCCCCTTTCGCGGACCTGCACGGCGAGCTGGAACATATCTTCGCGGGCTGGGGCCACCTGCGCCGGCCGCTGCTGCTCTTGATGCGCGGCTGGATGCTGCTGTTCACCGGCGTGGACATAAAAGCGGTCAGCCCGGTCAGGAACGCCGCGGCCTTCGCCGCGCCCATGCTGCTGGTGCACGGCACGCTGGACGGCACGGTGCCGCCCGCCAACTCGGCCGCGCTCAAGGCCGCCAACCCGGCCGCCGAGCTGTGGCTGGTGGAGGGCGCGGACCACGGCCAGAACCACTACACGGCCCCGGCCGAATACGAACGCCGCCTGACGGCCTTTTTCCGTGGCAGCCTCTAATTGCTAGAATCCATCTATGGCCGCCATCGTCACCTCTAACCTGGTAAAGCGCTACGCCGAAGTCACGGCCGTGGACGGCGTCTCGCTGGAGATCCCCGAGGGAGAGGTCTTCGGCCTGCTGGGGCCCAACGGCGCCGGCAAGACCACGCTGATCAGCATGCTCTCCACGCTGGTGCGTCCCACGTCTGGCACCGCGCTGGTGGCCGGCCGCGACATCAACCGCGAGCCGCTGGAAGTGCGCCGCAATATCGGCATAGTCTTCCAGGAGCCCAGCGTCGACGATCTGCTGACCGGCCGCGAGAACCTCTACCTGCATTCCATGCTCTACGGCGTGCCCCGCGCGGAGATAGCCGGCCGCATAGACCGCATGCTGGAGATGGTGAAGCTCGCCGACCGCGCCGGCAGTTTGGTAAAGACCTACTCGGGCGGCATGCGGCGGCGCCTGGAGATAGCCCGCGGCCTGATACACAAGCCCAGGATCCTTTTTCTCGACGAGCCCACCCTGGGCCTCGACCCCGCCAGCCGCAAAGCCGTCTGGAGCCACATCCGGGAACTCAGGGCGACGCACAACACCACCATCATCCTGACCACCCATTATATGGAAGAGGCGGACAGCCTGGCCGACCGCATCGGCATCATCAACCGGGGCAGGATCATAGAGCTGGGCACGCCCGACGCGCTCAAACGCAAGGTGGGCCGGGACCTGGTCTTCGTCACCGGCGCGCTCAACGCCGACGCCGTCAGGGCGCTGCCCTTCGTGCAGAGCGTGGAGCGCGAGGGCGGCCGCTACAAGATCAGTATAGAGGATTCCGGCGTGAACCTGCAGGCGCTGCTCAACGCGGGCGGCCGCATAGACGAGGTGGAAGTGCGCCGAGTCACGCTCGACGACGTATTCCTGAAGTTCGCGGGCCAGCAGATCAGCGACGACGCCGAAGAACACGCCGAGGGCATCTTCGAGCGCGTGGCCGTCAACAAGGCGGTGGGGAGATGAACCTGAACGCCGTCTGGGCCCTGCTGCTGCGCGAAGCCAAGATCTTCTTCCGCGAGAAGGAGCGCATCGTCTCCATCCTGATCTCGCCGCTGCTCTTCCTGTTCGTGATGGGGCAGGGCATGTCGGGCGGGCAGAGCCCGGTGCCCGGCTACACCTACCAGCAGTTCATCTTCCCGGGCATTCTGGCAATGGTGATACTGTTCACGTCGATCACCTACGGGCTTTATATCATCTGGGACAAGCGGCTGGACTTCCTGAAGGAAGTGCTCGCGGCCCCCATCTCGCGCGCAACGCTGTTCTTCGGCAAGACGCTGGGCGGCATGCTGGGGGCCATCATAGAGACGCTGATGCTCCTGGTCATCGGCGCGCTCTTCATCCTGCCGATGGGCCCGCTGCAGGTGCTGCTGGCCCTGGCCGCGGCCTTCCCGGTGGCCTACATGATCACCAATCTCGGCCTGACCATCGGCGCCAAAATGAAATCCATGGAAGGCTTCGGCCTCGTCATGAGCTTCCTGACCTGGCCCATGTTCTTCTTCAGCGGCGCATTGTTCGACCTGGCCGGCGCCGCGCCGTACATCCGCGCCGTCAGCATGGCCAACCCGGTCACCTACGCCGTGGACCTCCTGCGCATCATCATGCTGGGCCGGGGCCACTTCTCCGCCTGGACCGACCTCTCCGCCATAGCCGTCTTCTGCCTGCTCACCACCGCCGTCGGCATAGCCGCCTTCGGCAAACTCCAGCAAGAAAAATAGCCTCTATACGGTGGGGCCGCCAAGGGTACGCCTTCTCCGGGTACGCTCGGCCACACCGTGGCCTCGCTCTTTCGCACTGCGGTGTCGCTACGCTCCACCCCGGCTCGGCGCTTACGCAAGCCTCGCCTACGCGAGGCCCCTCCGAAGGCATACCCTCGACGGCCCCTTAGCATCGAGGTTTTTAATTTTATTTGGAAAGGGTGGACAGGTGGCGGGCGAAGTCGTCCCAGCGGCCGTCGCGGGACATAGCCAGCCCGTCGTAGAGCGGGTCGTAATCCGAGGAAGGCAGATAGACGGCCAAGCCGTGGCTGGCCGCGTCCTGCGCCCAGTTCTCGATGACCAGGTCCTTCTTTACGAAAGAGACCAGGTCGCGCCCCAGCGCCCGCAGGCGGGCGTCGGCCGTGCCCGCCGAGACAAGGTTCACGAAATCGCACAGGTCCTTGTAGGCGGGGAACTCGCCGTAGAACCGCGCCTTTGCCGCGGCGGCGCGCAGCACGACCGGTTCGGCCCGCAGGGCCGCCAGTGCCCAGGCGTCCAGCTTTTCGCGGAAAGCGGACATGCGGTACAACCGCAGCGCCGACTGCGTCAGCGGGTCGCCCTCGGAATCGCCGCCGCCGTTCACGAAATAGTCCCGGTAGGTGCGCACCGTGTTCGCGGCGAACTCCTCCGCGCCCATTCCCGGCCGGGAGTTGAGCAGGCCGAGGAACTGCGCGTAGCGCACCACCACTCCGGGCTCCACCTCTTCCGAGGCCGTCAGGGCCCGCGCGTAGTCCTTCAGCTCGTAGGACACCGAGGCCATGCCCATGTTGCAGCCGTCCAGCATAAGGAAATCCACGCCGCCCGTCGCCTCTAGCGCGCGGGCCATCTGCGGCAGCGAGAACTCGTGGCCGGTCTCGTCGTCGAGCGAGAAGCCCTTGAGGCTGTAAAAGTCGGGCGCGTTGGCGTCGTCCACCGGCAGCCAGCCGTTGCCGTGGTCCCACAGCACCAGCGCGTAGCGGCGCGCAGGAAAATTCACCTTGGCCCACTCGATGAAGGAGACCAGCTCCCTCCAGGAACCCATGTCGGCCGCGCCGCGGTACTCCAGGACGGGGGAATTGACGCGCGTCGTATCCCTGTCGGCCGCGACGAGGTAGCGGCGCACGCCGGTCCAGTCGCCCTCGGAGTGGTCGTCGCCCTCGTGCTGGCCGTTCATGCGGCCCAGCTCCACCGCTATCTTCACGCGGTCGGTGGAGCCCGTGAGCTCCAGCTGGTTCATGTCCATCAGGCCGGAGCTCTCAAGATTGTTCTTGGCGTTGATGAAATACATCACCGTCCAGTCGGCCAGGGCCGGGGCGGAGGCCTCGGGCACCGGGGCCGCCGCGGCCCGGCCGCCGGACAAAGCGGGCGGCCACGAGCCCGCGGAACAGGGGGCGGCGAGCAGCAGCGCCGCGGTCAGGGTTCGCAACATAGTCTATATTTTAACGGAATACGGGGCAGGGGCCAAGGACCTAAAGCGCGCCGGTCTTTCGGCCCGCCGGCAGCAGGCGGGAGAAGCGGCGCAGGGCAGCCTCTTTCTCCTCGGGCAGCAGCAGGCCGCCGTGCCAGGCCAGCAACGGGAAAGCCAGGAAGGCCGCGGCCCGTACGGCCAGGCCGGCTGCGCCGCCGAAGGGCAGCAGGAAGGCGGGCAGCGCGCAGGCGGCCGCCAGGCCCGCCGCGGCGCCGATACGGCCGAATTCGTAAGGCACCGGGTAGAAGGCGCGGCCGCGCAGGTGCACCATGACGGCCATGGCCAGATAGGAGAGCAGCAGCGCCCAGGCGGCGCCATACATGCCGAAAGCGGGGATCAGGGCGAAGTTGCCGCCGATGCTGACGGCCGCGCCGGCCAGCGTCACGGACAGGATAATGCCGGTACGCTTGGCGATGATCACCGGCGCCAGGAAATTGACGTAGACGCCATTGAGCAGGTAGGCGGCCAGCACCACCGGGACTATGCCCAGGCCCGACCAGTAGTCAGGGTGTATCAGGTTGATCCCGGCCACCCGCAGCCGGGCGAGGTCGCCGATGAAGAACGAGAGGCCCAGCCACAGCCAGAGGCCGCCGACGGTGAAATAGGTCAGCACGCGCGCGAACACCGGCGCGGCGTCGGGGCGGTGCGAGCGCTCTATAAAGAACGGCCTCCAGGCCTGGTCGAACATCGTCACCACCATCATCATGAAGATGCCGAGGCGGTAATTGGCCTGGTAGACGCCCACCGAGGCGGTGTCGGAGAGGTGCAGCATGATGGGCCGGTCCAGCACCTGCACGGCCATCGAGCCCAGCCCGGCGGGCAGCAGCGGCAGCGCGAAGGACAGCAGGTTCCGGAGCACCGGCAGGTCGGCCCTGGCGGCGGCGGCCCGGAACTCGGGCGCCAGCAGCGCGGCGGCCGCGGCCGAGGAGATCACGTTGGCCAGGAACACGCTCTCCAGCCCCAGGCCCAGCCACGCGAGGAAAACGACGTTCAGCGCGACGTTGATAACGATGGAGGCCGTGCGCACCCCGGCGAAGCGCAGCGCCCGGTGGCGCATGCGCAGGTCGGCGAAGGGGATGATGGTGGCGGTGTCGAGCAGCAGAATGGCGGCGGCGTAATAGACCAGCCGGGCATTGCCGGCGCCGATGCCGCCGGCCGCCGCCCAGAACGGCGCGGCCGCGCAGAGCAGCAGCGTCAGCAGCAGCGTCGTAACGCCCAGGCAGGCCATGGCGGCGGGGAAAGCCTTTTCCCGGTCCGCGTAATGCCGCATGTAGGCCTGGTCGAGGCCGTAGTGGTAGACGATGTTGAGGAAGGCGATATAGGAAAAGACCGCCGCCACGATGCCGTAATCGGCCGGCGCAAGGTAATGGGTATAGAACGGCAGCAGGATGAAATTGAGCAGGCGGGCGCCCACGGTGGAAAGTCCGTAGATCAGCGATTCTTTGCCGAGGGCTTTAAGGTCTTTGAACATGGCGCGAGTCTTATTCTATCAAATGACGACGGGGGGGCAAATAAGATATAATAGAGAGATAAGCTCGGCGTGAGGCCGGGACGGGGGAATATGAACAGATTCACTAAAGAACAGGCTCCGGATTGCGGCGCGTGCCGCTTCAAGCAGAACTGCTTCGTCGTACGGCTGGACCCGGCGACGCAGAAGGAATGGAGCGCGCTCAAGCTGGGCCGCAAGTTCGCCGACGACGAACAGATCTACGCCGAATGCGGCCGCCCGCAGGGCATCTACACGGTCTGCAAGGGCCGGGCGAAGATCTTCTCCACCGACTCCAAGGGCCAGCAGATGATCAACTGGATCCGCCATCCCGGCGACACCTTCGGCCACATCGCGCTTTTCTCGGAGCAGGAGTACATCTGCGACGCCCGCGCTATGGGCGACACGGTGCTCTCCTTCGTGGACGCCAAGAAATTCGAGCAGTTCATGGACACCTACCCGAAGGTCTACAAGATCTTCCTGCGCAAAATCGCCAACGAGATGCGCGCCATGCAGTACAAGGTCAAGGACACGGCCTACAAGCCGGCCCGCTCCAAGGTGGCCAAGGCCCTCATCAACGCCATTACCTACAAGTCCAAGAACACCCCTAACCCGGCTATCCACGGCCTCAAGCGCACCGAGATCGCCGAGATCACCGGCCTGGCGCTGGAGACCGTGGTGCGCACGCTCGCCGAGCTGGAGAAGCGCAGCGTCATCAAGCGCGAAGTGAAGTCCATCAAGATCCTGGACTACAAGACGCTGGTGCGCATCGCCGACCCGCACGCCAAGCCGCTCGAATAGCGCTGCTCGCAAATAAAAAAGCCCGGCTTAAGCCGGGCTTTTTTATTTACCGTGGCGGCGTCAGGCGGTGCCGAACATCCTGTCGCCGGCGTCGCCGAGTCCGGGCACGATATAGCCGTCCCCGTTGAGGCGCTCGTCCACGGTGCCCACGTAGATGGGCATTTCCGGGTGCGCGGAGGAGAGGCGCTTTATCCCTTCCCTGGACGCTATCATGCAGACGAAGCAGATGTTCTTCGCGCCGCGGCTCTTCATGATCTCCACGGCCTCCACGGCGGAGCCGCCGGTGGCCAGCATCGGGTCGGCTATCACCACCAGGCTGTCGGCCACGTTCTCGGGCAGGCGCACGTAGTACTTCACGGGCTTGAGGGTCTCCTCGTCGCGGTAGATGCCGATGTGGGCCAGCTTGGCCTCCGGGTACAGCTTCAGCAGGCCGTCCACCATGCCGAGGCCCGCGCGCAGGATGGCCACGAACACCAGGTCGTGCGACAGACGCATCGCGTCGGCCACGCCGACCGGCGTGCGCACCTTGGCCTTCTTCACGCGGGCGTTGAGCAGCGCGTCGTGGGCGAGGAACATGGCGAGCTCGCCCATCAGCCGCCTGAAGTCGGCCACGTTGGTCTTGCGGTCCCGCAGCCTGGCTATCTTGTCCAGCACCACCGGGTGCTTGGAAATATGGACGTTCTTCATAGGCCTCCCGGGCTCACTTTATGATCTCGCGTATCAGGGGCTCCTTGCGGGGCGCCTTCGGCCCGTAGGCCAGCGAGGACTCGAACATCTTCACGCCGTCGGCGAGCTTCGCCGGGCTGGAAGCGTAGGCGGTGGCGACCAGGTCGCCGGGCGCCACGCGGTCGCCGGGCTTCTTGGCGAGGATGAAGCCCGCGCCGAAGTCCACGGCGTCCTCGGCCTTGGCGCGGCCGCCGCCCAGCGCCACGCTGGCGAACCCGACGGTGCGGGCCTCCATCGCGGTGAGGAAGCCGGCCTTTTTGGCCAGGATGCGCTTCGAAAGCTTGGACTTGGGCATGTGGCGGTCGGGGTCGTCCACCACGCGCACGTCGGCGCCCTGCCACTTGACCATCAGGCGGTACTTCTCCAGCGCGCTGCCGTCGGCGATGGCCGCGCGGGCCTTGTCCTCGCCCTCGGCGGCGGTCCGGGCCTTGCCGCCAAGATGGATCATCCAGCCGGCCAGCACCTCGAGCACGCGCATGAAGTCCGCCGGGCCCTTCTCGCCCGCCAGGATCTTGATGCACTGCGAGGTCTCGATGCCGTTGCCCACGGCGAGACCCAGCGGCTCGTTCATCGCGGTCATCACGGCCACGCAGCGGATGTCGAGGAGTTTGGCCGTCTTCATCAGCGCCACGGCCAGCTCGCGGCTCTTCTTGAAATCCTTCAGGAAGGCCCCGGAGCCGTACTTCACGTCCATCACCAGGCCGGTGATGTCCTCGGCGTACTTCTTGGAAAGGATACTGGCCACGATCAGCGGCAGCGCCTCGACGGTGCAGGAGGCGTCGCGCAGCGCGTAAAGCTTCTTGTCGCTCGGGGCCAGGCGCTCGGTCTGGCCGAACATGGAGAGGCCGGTGGCCTTGAGCTGCTTGACGATGTACTCGGGCTCGAGGCGCACCTTGAAGCCCTTCATCGCCTCCAGCTTGTCCAGCGTGCCGCCGGTATGGCCCAGGCCGCGGCCGCTCATCATCGGCACGACCACGCCGCAGGCCGCCGCCACCGGCGCGAGCGCTATTGAAACGCCGTCGCCCACGCCGCCGGTGGAATGCTTGTCAACCTTCATGCCCTTGATGGAGGAGAGGTCCAGCTTTTTGCCGGAGAGGGCCATAGCCCGCGTCAGGCCGGCGGTCTCGGCTGGGGTAAGCCCGTTGAGGAAGGCCGCCATCAGCCAGGAGGAAAGCTGGTAGTCGGGGATGGAGCCGTCGGCGGCGCCCATAGAGATGAATTCCAGTTCGGCGGCGGTCATCTCCAGGCCGGAACGTTTTTTTAGCAGCAGGTCGAGCATTCTCATGATTTTTCCCTTTACCCCTTGATCGCTTTGGACTTGAGCAGGCCCTCCAGCAGGCCCTGCATCTTCCCGGAAACTTTCTGGCCGAGCTCCAGCACTTCCTCGTGCGACAGCACCTGTTTGGAGATGCCGCTGCAGAAATTGGAGATCCAGCAGAGGCCGGCCACGCGCAGCTTCAGCTGGCGGGCGGTGATGGTCTCGGGCACCACGCTCATGCCGGCGATATCGCCGCCGAGAGAGCGGTACATCTTCACCTCGGCGGGCGTCTCGTAAGACGGGCCGGTCACGGCGGTATACACGCCCTCGCGCGCGCGGATGCGCAGCTTTTTGGACAGCTTCATGGCCTCGCGGCGCAGCTCGGCGTCGTAGGGGCCGTTCATGTCGGGGAACATCTCGCCGAAGGCGGGGTGGTAGTTGCCCATCAGCGGGTTGGAACCCATCAGGTTCAGGTGGTCCCTGAGGATCACCATGTCGCCGGGCTTTATGGCGGGCTTCAACGAGCCGACGGCGGCCGTCAGCAGCAGGTTCTTCACGCCGAGGGCGCGCAGCACGCGTATGGGGAAAGCGATGAAAGAGAGCGGCCGGCCCTCGTAGTAATGGAAGCGCCCCTTCATCATCACCACGTCGGCGCCGCCCATGCGCCCGAAGATCAGCTCGCCGGCGTGGCCCTTCACGGTGGGGGCGGGGAAGCCGGGGATGTCCTGGTACGAGACGGAAACCTTATCCTCCAGGCGGGGCAGCGCGCCGCCCAGGCCGGACCCGGCGATGATGGCGGTCTCGGGCTTGAAGCCGGCGGCCACCTTTTTCAGCCAGCCGGCTGTTTTCTCCACGTCCCTGAGTATGTCGGAAGGTTCCATGTTGTCTCTCCTTAACTGCCGCGGGCGCTAGAAGCCGAAGCCGTCGGCGCCGAACGCGTTCTCTATGTGTTCCGGCGCCGCGCCGGGCACTATGCCGATAAAATCGAACCGGTACTCTTCCGCCTGCGGGCGCGCGGCCTTGAGATAAGCCTGGGCCGTCCTTATGATCCGGCCGCGCTTGGCGGCGGTCACGGTTTCGGCCGGGCTGCCGTAGGCGCTGCCGGACCTGGAGCGCACCTCTACGAAAACCACCGCGGACCCCTTGCGCGCCACGATATCCAGTTCGCCCATCGGGCAGGCCCAGTTGCGGGCCAGGATCTCGTAGCCGGCGGCTTCCAGAAAGCGGGCCGCCCGCTCTTCAGCCTCGGCGCCGCGGCCGTTCACGCCGCCCCGGCGGCCCTGCGCACGGGCGCGAAACTCATGCGGTGCTGCGGGCAGGGCCCGAGCCGCCGCAGCGCCTCGAGGTGCGCCGCCGTGCCGTAGCCCTTGTGGCCGGCCAGGCCGTAGCCGGGATGGCGCGCGTCGAGCACGGCCATCCAGCGGTCGCGGACCACCTTGGCATAGATGCTGGCGGCCGCGATAGAAAGGGATTTGGCGTCGCCGTCCACCAGCGGCTGCTGCTCGCAGCCCTCCAGGCGCTTGATACGCAGCGGGCCGTCCACCAGCAGCAGCGCCGCCCCGGGAGCCGCTCCGGCAGCCGAGAGCAGCCGCCGCACGGCGGCCCCCATGGCGTTGAAAGTGGCTTCCAGGATGTTGACCCCGTCTATCTCGGAGGGGCCGGCGTAGCCGAAACCGAAGCGCACGCCGGAGGCGCGCATGAGCGCCAGCGCGCGCTCGCGCCGCTGCGGAGAAAGTTTTTTACTGTCGTTGACCAGCGGGGAGATGGCGTCGTGGGCGGAAAGAGGGACCCAGGCCGCGCAGGCGGTAACCGGACCGGCCAAAGGGCCGCGCCCGGCTTCATCGACGCCGATAAGGAAAGCCGGCCGCCTGGTTTCAAGGATTGCTAGGTCGAATTTGGCGAGTGGCACGATATTTATGCCTGAGACCGCCTGCCCCCCGCGCCGGGCGCGGGGGGGAGTTGGAAACCGGCTTATTTACCGGCGCCCTGCTGGGCGGCGGGAGCCGGTTCGGCCTGCGGGGCGGCCGCGGGCACTTCCTTGTCCACTTCCGTCAGCCTGGCCGCTTTGCCGGAGAGGCCGCGGAGGTAATAGATCTTGGCGCGGCGGACCTTACCGGTCTTCACGACTTCGATCTTGTCGATGCGGGGGGAGTGCAGCGGGAACACGCGCTCCACGCCCACGCCGTAAGAGATCTTGCGCACGGTGAAGCTGGCGGAGATGCCGCTGCCGCGGCGGGAGATCACGACGCCGTCGAAGATCTGGATGCGCTCACTGTCGCCTTCAACGACCTTGGTGTGCACTTTCACGGTGTCACCGGGATTGAAATCGAAGTTATCGGTCTTGATGCCCAGGTATTTAGCAATGTCTTTCATACTGCCTCCTCGTTAGTTGAAACAAATCTATTTCTTCTTCACCGCGCTGCGCGCCCGCTTCGGGGCGGGGGCCAGGTCCGGCCTCGCGTCGCCGGTAAGGCTTTCAGCCTGCCTGCGGCGCCACTCCGCTATCAGCTTGTGGTTGCCGCTTACCAGTTCGGGCGGCACTTTTTTGCCTCTCCACACCGCCGGCCGCGTGTAATGCGGGGCTTCCAGCAGGCCGTCGGTAAAAGTCTCGTTGACGGTGGCGTCGCTGCGCTTGAGCACGCCGGGGATCAGCCTGGTCACCGCGTCTATCACGGCCACCGCCGCGGGCTCTCCGCCGGTGAGCACGTAGTCGCCTATCGAGAGCTCGAGGTCGGCCAGCGGGGTTATCCGCTCGTCTATCCCCTCGTAATGCCCGCATATAAAGACCAGGTGCTTCTTCTTGGCCAGCTCCAGCGCCGTGCGCTGGTCGAAGCGCCGCCCTTTGGGGGTCAGCAGGATCACCAGGGACCCTTTCTTCCTGACGGCCTTGAGCGCCCTGAAGACCGGCTCGGCCATCATCAGCATGCCGGTCCCGCCTCCGTACGGCCTGTCATCCACGGTCCGGTGGCGGTCTTCCGTGAAATCCCTCGGGTTGGAGAAACCCAGCTCGAGGAACCCTTCCTGCCTGGCGCGGCCCACTATGCTTTCCGAAAGCGGGGCGTCTATCATCCCCGGGAAGAGCGTGACCGCGTCTACTTTCAGGGCAGGGGGCATGGCCCGGTCAGTCTATGTCGAGATAGACTTTCTTGTTCTGCCTGGCGGCGGCGGTCTGCAGCACGGTGCGGATGGCTTTCACCACGCGCCCTTCCTTGCCGATGACCTTGCCGCGGTCGGAAGAGGCCAGCGTCAGCTTGAAGCGGGTGATATCCCCGTCCTCGTTGACGCCTACCTTTACCTCCTGCGGCTTCTCCACCAGGGAACCTATGATGAACATTAACACGTCTTTCATTTTGGTCCCCGTTACTTCTGCGCCGCGGCTTTCTCGGCCTTGCGGGCGCGGGCGATAAGGGAGCCGACGGTCTCGGACGGCTTGGCGCCGTTCTTGATCCAGAGGTCCACTTTCTCGGTCTTGATCGTGACCTTCGACTTGTCCTTGCCGGCCTTCGGGTCGTAATGGCCGACCACTTCCAGCGGCTGGCCGTGCGGGCCGCTCGATTTCTCGATGGCCACGATGCGGTAATGCGGCTGGGTGCGCTTGCCTATTCTCTGAAGCCTCAAAACAACTGCCATGTTGTCCTCCTTGAATACCGAACAGAAAAAATCGCCCACGCGCCCGCTTTTTCGCGGGTTTGCGCGAACGATTATTATATTATATTTGGGCGGGGTTTGGGAATGGGCCCGGCGCTAACCTATCAGGTCCTTGATGTGGCCCATCAGGCGCTGCCACTCGTAAGGCTTGTTGATGTACAGGTCGGCCCCGGCGGCGAACGAGCTCTCCATGTCGCCCATCAGCCGCTTGCCGGTCAGCATGATGACCTTGGTCCCCTTCGTGTCCGCGCCGGTCTTGATCAGCTCGCAGAGGGTGTTGCCGTCGATCCTGGGCAGGCCGATGTCGAGGATGACCAGGTCCGGCTTTTCCTTCTTCACCGCGTCGAGGCCTTCCTCGCCGTCCATGGCGGAGACCACCTTGTAGCCCAGCCCTTCCAGGCGGATGGCCAGCACCTTCACTATCAGCGGTTCGTCCTCGACGATAAGTATTTTTTTGGCCATGTCAGATCTTCCTCAGCCCTTTGAGCATAGCCGCGGGGTTGCGCGCGGAGAACAGTGCGCTGCCTATCACCAGCGCGTCCGCGCCGGCCGCGACGGCGGCGGCGGCGGTGTCGGCGTTGATGCCGCCGTCCACCTGCAGCCAGACCGGTCTCCCGGCTTTGACGATGGCCGCGCGGGCGGCGCGCACCTTGGGCAGCATGTCGGCCATGAAGGCCTGGCCCCCGAAACCTGGCTCTACCGTCATTATAAGGAGAAGGTCCAGCTGGCGCAGGTACGGCAGCGCGCGCGACAGCGGAGTCTTGGGACGCAGCGACATGCCGGCCTTGAGGCCGAGGGCCTTGATCTGTCTGAGGCAGGCCGCCGCGCCGCGCGCCTCCGCGTGGATGGTGATCAGGGAGGCGCCGGCCTTGGCGAAAGGCGCGATGAACATGGCTGGGTTCTCCACCATCAGATGCGAGTCGGCCGGCAGGCCGCCGGCGCGCAGCACGGCGGGCACGATGACCGGGCCGAAGCTGATGTTGGGCACGAAGCGCCCGTCCATCACGTCGACGTGCATCCAGTCGGAATTGCCGCTGACCCTGGCGAGGCTGCCCTTCAGGCAGGTGAAATCGGCCGACAGCACCGACGGGCAGAGGGCCAGGCGCCCGGAGGGGAGGGGAAAGGAGGGCGTCATTTTACGGGGCGTTCCTCCACCAGGATGCCGTTCTCGAAGATGCGGATCTTCTGCGCGCCGGCCTGGGGCACGGAGAGGTCGATCTTGGAGCCGGGGTCGCGCAGGCCGTTGAAGATCTCCCGGTCGCCGCTCTTGCCGAGCGCGACCACGCGGATGTGGCGCTGGGAGCCGCTCTGCGACACCTCGTAATGCACGCGGAATTCCTTGTCGGAGGCGCCAACCCCCTTGCGGGAGCTGACGGTGAAGGCGACCTTGCCTCCGGAGGGCACGACGGTATCGGGCTGCGGGTCCTGGTCTATGACGGTGCCGCCGGGGAAAAGGGAGTTGGAGTCCTCTAGCAGGCTCATCGTGACGCCGCTCTGCGACGCCCACTGCTGGGCCTCGTCGCTCTTCTTCTGGCGGAAGTCTGGCATCATGATGATGCCGGCGGGGGGCGCGCCGGCCGAGACCGCCACCTGCACCATGGTGTTCTTGGACACGCTCAGCTCGGACTTGGGGTCCTGGGAAAGGACGGTGCCTTTCTCGGCCTTGAGGGAATAGGATTCGCTGACCTCGCCCAGCATCAGCTGGCGCTGGCGCAGCAGCAGCTCGGCGTTACGCAGCGGCAGGCCGATGAGGTTGGGGGTGAACACGGATTCGCCGCCCTGGCTGAAGACGACGCGCACGATCTTGCCCTCGCGCGCGGTGGAGCCGGCGCCGGGCACCTGGCGCAGCACGGTGCCTATCGGCACGGATTCGTTGAACTCGTAGCCTTCGATCTTCATGGCCAGGTTGAGTTCGGAGAGGGACTGCAGCGCGTTGACGGAGGACTTGCCGGAGATGTCCGGGACCAGCACCTCCTTGCGGTTGTGGATCACGGTCTCCATCGTCCAGGAGAACAGGAAGTAGGTCAGCACGGAGAGCCCGAGGCCCACGCTCCCGACGCGCAGCACGAAGCCGAGGCTGACGATCTTCTCGTTAGAGTTGGAAAAATGTTTCTGCCAGAATTCGTTGAATCCCACGATTGTCTCCTTGGAACCTTACCGCAGCAGGTCGCCCGGTTTCAGGCGCAGGCCGTTGAGGAAATCCGCGGCCGGCATCTCTTTCTTGCCCTCGGGCTTCAGCGTTCTCAAGAGCAGCCCCCCGACGCCACATTTTACAACAAAGCCGCCGCCGGGCTCAACGGCGAGCACCGAACCGGGAGCGCCGTCGGGGCCGGGGGCGGCCGGCAGCGCGGCGCTCATCACCTGCACGGCGGTCCGCCTGCCGTCGCGTTCCAGGAAGAACCGGGCCCTGGCCCCGCAGGCCAGGCCGCGCACGCGGCCCAGCAGTTCGGCGGCGGGGCGGGAGAAATCCAGCAGCGCGTCGGCCCCGGTGAGCTTCGGAGCCAGCGACGGCTCGCCGGCCTGCGGTTCCCGCGCGATGTCGCCGGCGGCCACGCGCGCCAGCCCTTCGGCCAGCAGGTCCGCGCCGGCGTCGGTCAGCCGCGCGAAGAGCGAGGCGGCGTCGTCGGACTCCAGCACGGGCTCCGAACGGCGCAGGAAGACGGGGCCGGTGTCCATGCCCTTGTCCAGCCAGAACAGGGTGACGCCGGTCACCTTTTCGCCGTTAATGAGCGCCCACTGCACCGGGGCGGCGCCGCGGTATTTGGGCAGCAGGGAGAAATGCACGTTGAGGAAGCCGTAGCGCGCCAGCGCCAGCGTCTCCTCTGGGATCAGGCGGCCGTAGGCCACCACCACGCCGAGGTCGGGCTTCAGCTCCGCGACCGCCTCGTGCAGTTCCCGCCTGTTGGCCGGCTTGTAGGCCTTTATCTCGAGTTCGCCCGCGAGCGCGTTGACCGGGGCGCAGCTGAGTTTGAGCCCCCGGCCCACCGGCCTGTCGGGCTGCGAGATCACGCCGGCCACCTCGTGGCCGGAGGCGGCCGCGCGGCGCAGGAACGGGCAGGCTATGTCCGGGGTCCCGAGGAAGGCGAGGCGGAGTTTTTGCATGGTTCTGGCTGAGGCCGCGGCCGGAGCGCCGGCCCGGCGGGCTAAAGGGTCTCGGGCTTCATCCTGCGCTCGTCTATCTTCTTCCACTGGGCCTTCAGCTTCAGCAGCGTGGGCTTGAGCTTCAGGCGCGTGAGCAGCGGCAGGCGGTCCACGAAAGTGACGCCGTCGAGGTGGTCCATCTCGTGCTGCAGGGCCTTGGCGAACAGCCCTTCGGCGTTGATCTCTATGGGCAGGCCCTTCTCGTTGAGCGCGCGCACTTTCACCTTGGCGGCGCGGCGCACCTTGGCGAACAGGCCGGGAAAGGAGAGGCAGCCCTCGTCCTCGTACATGCTGCCGGATTTCTCCACCAGCTCGGGGTTGATGATTACGATGGAAAGCGGGTCCTCGTCCTCGCGGTGGATCTTGATGACGGCCAGGCGCAGGTCCAGGCCCACCTGGTTGGCGGCCAGCCCGGCGCCCCCGACCGCGTCCATAGTCTCGAACATGTCCGCGAGCAGGCCGGGCAGATCCTTCCTGATCTCGTCAAAGACCACCCGCTTCGTCTTTTTAGCGAGGATCTTCTCGCCGTACTTGGTGATGCGCCTTATTGCCATATATCCCTCTCTTTTACCCTACGAAAGCTGGTACGTCATCTGCCGGCCCTCCCAGACCACCCGGGCGAGCACCGGCTTGGCGGGCGCGTCGGGCTTCTTGAGCATGCCCCAGGCCATCGCCAGGCGCTCCATCTGGATCTCGGCGCCGGTGGAGCCGGAGACGCCCATCACTATCTCGTCGGCGCCGGCGGCCTGCGCCACCTGGGCCATGGAGAAGAACGGGTCGTTGGAGAAGACGAAAATGGGCTTCACGGTCTTGCCGTATTTCTCGGCCAGCAGCACGACGGCGCTGAAGACCTCGCGGTCCTCTTCCGACATCGTCTCGCCGCCGGACTGGATGCCCTTGGCGATCTTGGCGCTGAGCACGACGATGTCGGTGGTCTCGTCGTCGGCGGTCTCCAGCACGGCGGCCAGGTGCACCAGGTTGTTGGGGTTGCGCACCGGCACCAGCACGCAGCGGTCCTTGGTGAGCTCCGGGACCACGGTCTGTATATCGGCCTCCCTGCGGAGGTTCAGTTTTTCATTATCCTCGTCCGGGGCGTAAAGGCGGGCCTTCTTTTCGTTCATCGCCTCCGAGATATGGAAGATGGCGTAGAAGACCGCCGTAAAAGCGAGGCCTCCTATCGTGGCGACCTTCTTGGTGAACAGGTTCATGCCGGTAGCCGAAAGCAGGACGGCCAGGACCGCCATCAGGCCGACCGGGATGTAAACGTTGTTGTAACGGAGATTAATGGGGAACATCCACTCGCGTTCCTCGTCGCGCCGGCGGAAGCGGAGAATGATCAGCGAGGCCGTGTTGAAGCTCATGCTGGCCAGCACGCCGAAAGCGTAAGCCTCGCCCAGCAGGAAGATGTCGCCGCCGGAGACCAGTATTATCACCACCTGTATGACGGCGATGATGTTCACTATCCGGTGCGTGGTCCCGTATTTCTTGTGCAGGTGGCGGAACCAGTCGTGCAGGATGCCGTCCTCGGCCACGCGGTTGAGCACGCCGTTGGCGCCCACGAAGGAGGTGTTGACCGCCCCCACCAGCATCAGCACGCCGGAAAGGACCACCAGCACCTGCATGCCGAGCCGGCCCCAGTAGGGGCCCTGCAACTCCAGCGCCAGGCCGCTGAGCAGGTTTTCCGCGTACTTGCCGGCGATAAGATCCGACGGGATTATCAGCGCGGAGATAAAGGTAAGCAGGCCGGTGAACAGCACGCTGAAGATGAATATGGAAACTACCGCTTTCTTGAGGTTCCTGACCTTCGGGTCCTCTATCTCGCGGTATACCTGGGCCAGTGTCTCCAGGCCGGAGAGGGCCAGGATGGAATGGCCGAAAGCCATGATAATGCCTATGATCCCGACTGCCTTAAGCCAGGGGAAATGCACCGTCCAGCCCAGCGCCTCCTCGGTGAAAACCGGGGCGAGCGGAGGGAGCGTGAAGCCCCTGTGGTAGAGCGTGTAGCCGGACCAGCCCAGCAGCAGCACGGCCACCACCGCCACGAAACCGATTATCTTCAGGTTATTGTCGGCGGACTCTTCCACGCCGCGAATGTTCTCGCGCCAGAAATATGCGGTCACGATAAGCGCGAAGACCACGGCGAAGGCCCGGCCGGGAACGTGCCAGTTTATATGCAGCAGCGGCATGATATTTTCCAGCAGGCCGCCGAGGTAAAGACCGGCGGTGACGGAACTGATGGGGCCGGTAAGGGCGTAGTCGAACACCAGCGCGGAAACGGAGAACTTGGCCATCACCTTGCCCATGGCCTCTCGCACCACCACATAAACGCCGCCGCGCACGAACAGGATGCAGGACTCGGTATAGACGCCCAGCATCAGGCCGGAGAAGAGCATGACGCCCAGGATGAACCAGGGAAAGGCCGGGCCGAAAGCTTTCATGGCTATGCCGCCGGCGTAATAGGCGCTGGAGCCGAAGTCGCAGAGGACCACGGAGGCGGCCTTCCAGAAAGAGATGAAGCTGAGCATGGCCGTGCTCAGGACGAAAACCTGCTTGAACCTCTGGTTGGGCACCATAATTAAATTATATATGTTTAGCCGCGGGCGCGGGAAGCGGTCCGGGAGGCTACTTGCCGGTGATCAGGGCCGCCGCGGCCGCAGGGTCCTTCAGCGCGGCGAGCTTGTCGATCAGCTCGGGCTGGAAGGTCTGGCTGAGCAGGGACAGCATGTTCAGGTGGCGCTGAAAAAAAGCCGGCTTATGGGGGGAGAGCAGCAGTATCAGCGCCCTGACCTTTAGGCCGGTGGTCTGGTCGGTGAAGCCTTCGGGGATGATGCCGAGCACGGCATGGAAACCGTCCAGTTCCGGGAACTTGGCGTGAGGGATGTAGAAGCCGCTCTCCAGCACCTGGTTGAGCTTCTCCACTTCGGCCACCCTGTCGAAGAGGGCTTTACGGCCGATGAGGCCGGATACGCGGGGCAGCATGGCCTCGGTAAGCTGGAGCACCGCCTCCTCCTTGGAGGGGGAGCCGGATATAAATACGACGTTTTCGGGGCTGATGATGGCTGAAAGGCTGATGCCGTCTGACTGTTTTATCATATAGGACTACGTTATATTTATATGTTATCATTTAGCCGTTCCCGTCGTCAAGGAACAGGCATGAAACGCGAAAAGACCGTAATAGCGGCCATCGGCACCGACCGGGGCGGCACCTGGACCAGGGTGGCCGCGCTGGACGGGGCGCTGCGGCCGGTGAAAACGGCGCGTTTCCGCACCCAGCCGCTGCGCTCCCTGCCGAAAAAGCTGGTGCCGCTGGTCTCCGCCTGGCCCGGGGGGGCCGCCGCGCCGCTGGTCATAGCCACGCGCGGGGCCTTCAGCAAGCCCTGGAAGAGCGCCTACCTCTTAAAAACACTGAAGGGAAAACTCAATCTCAAAGCGGTGATCTCCGACGCCGAGGCAGCGCATTACGCCGCCTTCGCCGGCAAGCGGGGCTTCCTGCTGATAGCCGGCACCGGAGCCGTGGTGTTCGGCGGCAGGCCCGGGGATTTCAAGAAGACCGGCGGCTTCAACCCGGTCTCGGGCGATCCCGGCTCGGGCCGCTGGCTGGGCCGTCACTACCTGCAGCTCCGCGGCCGCCTGGGCGAAGCCCGCGCCATGGGCCATGGCCGCTCCGCGGCCTATGCCAGGAAGCTGCTGCTGATGGCGCTCGACGGGCACGACCACGCCGCCGGCATCGCGGCCAGGGCGCAGACGGAGCTCGCCGCGCTGCTCAAAGAGGCGGCCGCGGGCGGCCGGGGCCCCGTCAAGGTGGCGCTGGCGGGCGGGCTGATAAAGAATTTCCATTTCAGGGCCGGCTTCGTCAAAGCCGCCCGGCTGGCGCTGGCGCCGCGCAAGGTCTCGTTCATAGAGGCCTCGCTGCCGGCCGAGCAGGCCGCGGCGCGCATGGCGCTGGCACGGAGAAAAACCTCATGAAAGAACTGCAAGTGCTCAGGAAAGCCGCGCTGGCCGGCGGCCGGGTGCTGGCCGCCAAGTTCGGCAAGGTGGGCTACGAACTCAAGGGCAGGGCCAACCTGCTGACCGAGGCCGACCTGGCCTCGCAGCGCGCCGTCATAGCCCTGATCAGGAAGGCCTTCCCGGCGGACGGCTTCATGGCCGAGGAGAGCCCGCTGGAGGCCACGCCCAACCGCAGGCTCTGGGTCATAGACCCGCTGGACGGCACAACTAATTACGCCCACGGCTTCCCGGCGGCCGCGGTCTCCATCGGCTTCTCCGAGCGCGGCGTCGTCCGGGCCGGCGGCGTTTACGACCCTTTCCGCGAGGAACTGTTCCTCGCTCAAAAGGGCGGCGGGGCCACTCTCAACGGCCGGCGCCTGCGCGTCTCGAAGGCCGCTAAACTTTCCGAGTCGCTGCTGGTAAGCGGCTTTCCCTACGACCGCGCCGAGCGCGCCGAGTTCTACTGCGGCTTCTTCGCGGAGTTCATGAAGCTCTCCCACGACGTGCGCCGCATGGGTTCGGCCTCGCTGGACCTCTGCTGGGTGGCCGCCGGGCGCACCGACGGCTACTGGGAATTCGGCCTCAAGCCCTGGGACGTCGCCGCGGGCGGGCTTATCGCCGCCGAGGCCGGCGCCTCCGTCACCGATTTCAACGGCCGGCCGTGGAGCGTGAACGCCGGGCTGGGCGCCCAGACGCTGGTCACCAACGGCCGCATCCACTCCGAGATGCTGAAGATAATCCGGCGCAGGCTCAGGGAGGCCGGCGAATGCGGATCCTGCAGGCGCTAGCCTTTGCCACGTTCTTCGCGCTGGCCTACTCCTGGGTGCTGGTGTGGATACTCGAGCGCCGCGAGAAGAAATACGGCCAGGGCGCGCTGTCGTTCAGCGACGCCTTCCTGGCCGGTTCCGTAACCCTGGTCCTCGTCTACCTCTCCAACATCTTCGTGTTCATCCTGTGGCCGCGCTCCGCCGCCTCCTTTAACGTCCTTCTCGTCACAGCGCTGGCCGGCTTCTGCCTTTACAAGGAGAGCACCTACAAACTGCAGGAGAAGCGCATCGCCCACCGGCGGCGGGCCGAGGTGCGGCTGCTCAACATCTATATCTCAAAAGACCCGGCCAACGCCGCCTACTTCGGACGGCTCAGCGACCTGCACGCAAAGCTGGGCGAGAAAGACCTGGCGCTGGAAGCGGCCCGTATGGCGGAGAAGCTCGAACCCACCGAGCGCAACCGCTGGCGGATCAAGCAGCTGATAGAAGATTGAGGCCTAGTCGGCCAAAGCGGCGGCCAGGGTCCTGGCCGCTTCCCTGAACAGATAATCCTCGGCGGCAATAGCCGTTTCGCTACGGAGCACGGCCGTGGAGACCGGGTCCGCGAGGCTTACCATGATATGGTAGCCCTCGGCGTCCCGGCGCACGCTGCCGAAAACGGCGATATCGGCCCCGGTGATCCTGGCCAGCTCGGCGGCGGAACCCTCTGCGCTCAGGCCGGAATAAGCGAGGCGCTTTTCCGCCAGGATAAAATCCAGCTTGGAGCGCTCCACCGTCCTGAAACGCCCGGTCCGGCGCAGTTCGGCTTCCACCAGATTGCGCACCACCGCCGCCTCTGTCTCCGTCACGCCGGCCGCCCCGGAGAAGGGGGCCACGGCCAGCACCGCCGCCTGCGGCAGGCGGGCCGGGCGCTCCGGTTCCGCGGCGCCGCCCCAGTACAGGCCGGCGGTCAGCCGGTGGGCCGAGCCCAGGTCGCCGTAGGGGGAAAACGCGTAGTCCGCCGTAAAGCCGCCCCAGCGCAGGCCGAAGCCGCCGGCGAAGGCCCCCATCGCGCCATGGTCGTCGTAATTCCTGAAATTCAGGCCCGAGCGCAGGAAGAGGCCGGCACCAGCCGAGTAAGGCAGGAACCACTCCCCGGCGAAGACCAGGTAAGGGGCGTGGTCCGCGGGCAGACGGCCCTCGAAAAGAAGGTTGAAATCGGAGGTGTACTTCCACTTCAGGCCGCCGGCCAGCTCGAACGGCAACGGCGCTTTTTCCGACCCCAGCCGCAGCGGCGGGCCGAAGTTGCGCACGGCCAGGGCCAGCTCGGTGCGGGACGGGTAAGGCTCGCGCAGCACCACGCCGGCGTCGAGCGCGGCGGAATTCCCGGAGGCTTCGGCCAGGCGGGACCTGACGAATTTCAGGGCGACGCCCAGGTCCAGCCAGCCGTAGCGGCGGGCCCAGGCCGCCCCGAAGGCGGCGTCGTAGGCGGTGATCTCCGCGCCCGAGCCTCCGCCGGCGCCGTCCAGCGACTCCAGCCCGGGCGTATTGTTGTTGTAGATGAATCCCGCGGAAAAGGTCCCGGCGGCCGACGGGCGGGAGAAGACGAAGCCGGTGCGCGACGAGCCCTCCAGCAGGGCCTCGTAGGTAACGGCCAGGCCGGCCCCGGCGCCGCGGGTCCCGGCGGGATTGAGGAAGAAGGCATCGGGCCCGGCGAGGGTCAGACCGGCCCCGGCCAGCGCCCCGAAGCGCGCGGAGGGAGGGGTCTTCAGGAACTGCGCCGAGGTCAGGCCGCGCGCGTCGTCGGAGAAAGGGTTGTCCGGGAAAAAACCGCCGTGGGCACTGCCGGCCGACAGGGCCAGGGCCAGCGTCAGGGCGGAGAGACTTCTCACGGGAGCTACTTCTTCAGGTCCGCGAGCAGGTATTCGATCCTGGCCTTTATCTTGGTCTTGTCCAGGTTGTCGATGTCCTGGAGCACGTCCTCCAGGAACTTTACGGTGAAATCGTTGTTGACACGGCTCTTGGAAAGGGCGGCCTCTATGCCCTTCATGCGCTCGTCGAGGTCGGAGATCCCCTCGTAGATGCCGCGCACGAAATTCTCGGCGCGGTTATTGTCGGCCCTGGCGGCGGCGGAAGAGGGGGCGGCGGGCTCGGGAGCGGGTTCGGGCCGGGGTTCTTCGGCGGGGACCTCGGCGGGGACCTCGGCGGCCGCCTCGGGGGCCGCCTGCTCTTCGGGCTCCGGCGGCAGGTAGGCCTGCTGCTCGCCGGGGGCGAGCACCAGCGTCTTCTCGCCTGCGGGCTCATCGAGGAAAGGGTTCTGCTCCTGCGCTTCCGGCTCGGCGGCCGGGGAGGCTTCTTCCTCTTCTGGCCGCGCGTCCTTCAGCGCCATGAAGCTGCGCAGCGAATAGATGAGGGCGAACAGGGCCGCCGCGAAAACCGCGGCCCAGACGTAAAAATACGGGTCCATCCAGGCGGAGTAGAGGTTGAAGTTTGCAGGCATCATGTTGTACATCTCCAGCGTTTAGAATTTAACTTCCTGGCCTTCCCTGACCGCGAAACATTTAAGTTTTGAACCGCTGCGCTTGGCGCGGCGCGAGCATTCCGCCACGACGCGGTCCACGTCGCGGTCGAAGCGGTCCTGATTGTGGTGGAAAAGCCCCAGCGAGCTGACCTCGGCCTTGAGGGCCAGGTCCAGCGCCTGTTCCCAGGTGGAATGGCCCCAGGTCCGGCGCTTCGGGTACTCCGCGGGCAGGTAATCCGCGTCGTGCACCAGCAGGTCGGCGCCGCGGGCGAAAGCCACATAATCATGCAGCGGGCGGCCGCCGGGATGCGCGTAGCCCAGCTCGTTGTCGGTCAGAAAAGCGAAGGTCCTGCCGCCCTCGCAGAACTTGTAGCCGAGGCCGTTGTTGGGGTGGCTGAGCTCGATGGGCAGCACCTGCATCCCCTCCACGTCGCAGCCCGCGGAGCAGACGGAGGCGAACTCGAAGCGGGCGGAGATCTCCTCGAACTTGACCGGGAAGCCCGGGGGCTGCATCGTCTTGGCGATGATCTCCCTGACCGGGTCGGAACTGAAGGAGCAGCCCATGATGCGGATCTGGGTCTTCTTGTTATAGATGGGAGCGAAGAAAGGGAAGCCCAGCACGTGGTCCCAGTGGGAGTGGGTGAACAGCATGTGGAATCTGTTGTGCGAGTTCTTCAGCAGCTCCTTGCCGAGCAGGCGTATGCCCGAGCCGGCGTCGACGATGATGAGCTCGTTCTTCTTAGAGCGGACTTCCACGCAGGTGGTGCTGCCGCCGTATTTGTTGTAATTCTTCCCCGACACGGGGATAGACCCGCGCGCGCCCCAGAATTTAATTCTCATGTCCCGTTTATATTAGCAAATAACCGCGCGTCCTATTAATTGACTTTTAATACATACCGCTGCGCTTCAATTCCGAGGCGGACAGCGGAGCCCCGAACACCCGGTGCACCCAGTACTGGTAGGCGATGACTACCGGCAGGAACAGCGCCACCACCCAGGCCATCAGCCGCAGCGTGTAGGGGCTGGAGGAGGAATTGTAGACGCTCAGGCCCAGGGCCGGGTCCAGCCGGGAGGGCAGCAGGTCGGGATAGATGCCGGCGAAACCGGCCAGCGAGAACAGGGCTATGGCCGCGAAGGACCAGCCGAAGGCGCAGGCGGCGCGCCCGCGGGCGAGCAGCAGCCGGGCGGCTGCGAGGGAAACCGCGGCCCCCAGCGGCAGCAGCAGCAGCCAGCGGCGCTCGAGGAAGTTGGCGCTGAGGCCGGTGTCGGCCCAGCTGTAGACGGCCCAGGCGGCGAACAGCGCCAGCAGCGGGTACCAGGCGCGGGCGGCGATGGCGGCGGCCCTGGCCGCGGCCGGGCCGCTTACCTTGTGCGCGAGCCAGAGCTGGCCGTGGAAAAGGAAGAAGGCGCAGAACAGCAGGCCGGTCAGCAGCGCGTACGGGTTGAGCAGGCCGAGGAAGGTGCCGGCGTAGCCGTCGGGGCCTATCTGCAGGCCGCGGAAGATATTGCCGAAGGCCACGCCGAAGAGCAGCGCCGCCAGCAGGCTGGAGACGGCCGCGGTGCGCTCCCAGAATTTTTTCCACTCCGGGTCCTGCACCTTGCCGCGGAACTCCAGAGCCACGCCGCGCGCGATCAGCGAGAAGAGAATGAGCAGCAGCGCGGGGTACAGCCAGCTGAACAGCCCGGCGTAGACGGGGGGGAAGGCGGCGAAGGTGGCGCCGCCCGCCGTGACCAGCCACACCTCGTTGCCGTCCCAGAAGGGGCCGATGGACGAAAAGATGTCCCGGCGGTCCTCTTCGCCGTCGGCGGCCAGCCAGCCGGAGAAGCCCACGCCCAGGTCGAACCCGTCGAGCGCGAAATACCCCGTCCACAGCACCGCCCACAGCAAGAACCAAACCTTAGCGTAATCCATAGTCACCTCGAAACCCTCACAATTTCCAGCAGCGCGGCATGGGGGCGGAACGCAAAATCGGCGTCGGCCACACCGTGGCCGCGCCTGCCGCCCTCAGGCTCGGCGCTTACGCAAGCCTCGCCTTCCGGGGGGCTTTTGCTAACCCGCCCCCATGTCGCGCTGGTCACTGTTCCATACCTTTCTTAGCGTACCTGGCGAGCAGCCACACGTCGACGATGGCCAGCGCGGAATAGAAAACGAAGAAACCGCCGAGCGACAGCCACACCTGGCCCGGCGTCACGGTTTTGGACACCGCGTCCGCCGTGCGCATGAGGCCGTAGACGGCCCAGGGCTGGCGGCCCATCTCGGTGACTATCCAGCCCAGTTGTATGGCTATATAGGGCAGCGGGATGGCGAACAGCATGACCTTCAGGAACCTCGGGGATTGGTCCAGCCGCTCCTTGTACCACAGCCAGACGGCGAGGCCGGAGAGCAGGATAAAAAGCATGCCCAGCCCCACCATGGTCCTGAAGCTCAGGAACACCGGCAGCACCGGCGGGCGGTCCTGCGGCGCGATGTCGCTGAGGCCCTTCACCTCGGCGTGCGGGTCGTGGAAGGCCAGCAGCGACAGCACATAGGGGATCTTGAGCGCCTCCACGGCGTTGCCCTCGCCCGAGAGGCGGGGCACGGTGAGCAGGGCCATCGGGGCCGCCGTGCGCGTCTCCCAGACTGACTCCATGGCGGCGAACTTGGCCGGCTGGTTTTTCGCGGCGTTCACGCCGCTCATGTCGCCCACTAAGAAGACCAGCAGCGAACTGGCCAGCGCGAACACCGCGCCGGCGCCGAAGGACTTCCTGAACAAGTCCTGCTGGTTCCTGCGCAGCAAATGCCAGGCGCTCACGCCCATCACGAAGAAGCCGGCTATCACCCAGCCGGCGAAGACGGTGTGGAAGAACTCCAGCCAGCCGTAAGGGTTGGTCAGGAGGGCCCAGAAATCCACCATCTCGGCGCGGTTATTGCGAAGGATATACCCGACGGGGCGCTGCATCCAGCCGTTGGCCAGCAGGATCCACAGCGCGGACATGTTGGTGGCGAAGGCCACTATCCACATGGCGGCGGCGTGCGCGCGGCGCGAGAGGCGCTCCCAGCCGAACACCCAGACGCCGATGAAAGTGGACTCCAGGAAAAAGGCCGCGGTGGCCTCGATGGCCAGCGGCGCGCCGAAGATGTCCCCGACGTATTTGGAGTACTCGGCCCAGTTCATGCCGAACTGGAACTCCATCGTGAGGCCGGTCACCACGCCGAGCGCGAAATTGATCAGGAACAGTTTGCCCCAGAAGCGCGTTATTTTGAGGTAAGCCTCGTCGCCGGTGACGGCGTAGCGGGTCTCGAACCAGGCCGTCAGCCAGCCCAGGCCCAGCGTCAGCGGCACGAAAAGGAAATGGAACATCGCGGTCATCGCGAACTGCAGCCTGCTCAAAGCCAAAGTATCCATAGTCGCCTCCGGTTTTTAATTATATTAATTATTCCCTGAAATTTACGCGGGCGGACGGCATTTGCTAAACTATTCGCGGTTAGGGGAAAATGGACAGACTCGCAAAATACGCGGCCGCCGGGCTATTTCTGATATTCTGCGCCTCGCTGGCGCCGTGGGCTCACGATTTCCCGCTCAACGACGACTGGGCCTACGCCCTGGCCGCGCGCGCGCTGGCCGAGACCGGCCGGCTGACCCTGTCGGACTGGGGCTCCGCCACGCAGCTGCCGCACGTGGCGCTCGGCGCGCTTTCCGCAAAAGTTTTCGGCTTCAGCTTCGCCGCGCTGCGCGTGGCCAACCTACTGGTCGCGGCCGCGGCGGTCTTCGTCTTCGTCCGCCTGCTCGAAGAATTCGAGATCGGCCCTTTCGAGAAGACGGCCGCGGGCCTGGCCCTCGCGCTCAATCCGCTCTACCTGGTGCTGGCCAACTCCTTCATGACCGACATCCACTACCTGTTCTGGATGCTGGCGGCCTGCCTTTTCTATGTCAGGAACATCAAGGACCCGGAGGACGCGAGGGCGCTGTGGCTGGCCGGGACCTGCGCCGCGGCAGCCTACCTGACGCGCCAGCTGGCCGTCGCGCTGCCGCTGGCCTTTACCGCCGCGCTGCTGCAGCAGCGCCGCCTTAGACCGCGCGCCCTGGCCGCGGCCTGGGCCCTGCCGCTGGCGGCCATGGCCGGCCATTACCTGTGGTTTAAATTCTCGCACGGGCCCACCTGGGCTTCGGAAAACTACGTGGGGGCCTCCACGCTGGCCCATCTGGCCAAGCCGCTCTCCTTCCTCAACGATTCGCTCTTCCGCCTCTTCTCCTCCATGACCGAGATCGGCCTGCTGCTGCTGCCGCTGGCCGCCGCCTACGCCTTCAGCCTCCGGCAGTTCTATTCCCGCAACGGCACCGGCAAACGGGTGTTCCCGGCGGGCGTGCTGCTGGCGGCGGCGGCGATGCTGGGCTTCGCCCTGCTCAACGGCCCGCTGCCCTACCTGGAGAACAACCTGTCCGGCTCCGGCCTGGGCGTGTTCACGCTGGCCGGCGGAGCGCTGAAACCCTCCGGCTTTTTCGCCAGCCCGCTGTTCTGGCGGGCGGCCACCGCCGCGGCCGCGCTGGCCTCCGTCTTTCTCATGTGCTGCTCGGGCCTGGCGCTGCGGGCCGGCGGCCAGCCGCTGCGCTTCCTTTTCCTGGCGGGGGTACTCCAGCTCGGCGTCTCGCTGATAGGCGCCAAGTTCTTCGACCGCTACCTGCTTACGCTGCTCCCCTGGTTCGCCGCCGCGGCCGTCTATACCGCCAGGGGGGTGAAATTCTCCAGGCCGGCCCTGGGCCTGGCCCTGGCGCTGTACGCCCTGGCCGGTTGGGCGGGCATGACCGACTACCTGGCCTGGAACAAGGCCAAGTGGGAACTGGCCTCCAGGCCCAGGACCGGCCTGGCCCAGGTGGAAATAGCCGCCGGGTTCGACCACGACGCCTGGCTGAACTACGCACCAAACATGACCTACCTCAGATCCATGAAGCCGCTGAAGATGATAGGCGAATGGGAATGGCAAAAGATCAACAACTACAAAGCCATCATCTCCTATGCCCCCGACCCCAGGCTGCCGCAGATAGATAAGACCGAGTATTCCACGCCGCTTTCACGGGGGAAAGTCACCCTCTACCTCCTTTCACTGCAGCCCCGCTGACCCCTCTCTGGGCCCCGGTGCGGTTGCCATGACCGCGGGATATTTCCTAAAATATATATATGACATCCTTAAACGGCACTTTCTAGCCGTTTACCCCCTAAAATTTTAACCCCGGGAACCCCTTGATTGGGGTGGGATAGGACAACATGAGCGAGCGAGGCGCCTGAAAAGATTATGAACAATGAAAAAATAGCGATAGTCGGTCTCGGTATCATTGCCCCCAAAGCCCTGAACAAGGACCAGTTCTGGAAGAACGTCCTGGACGGCCGCAACTGCATAAGCGAAGTGCCGGCCGACCGCTGGGACTGGAAGCTGTATTACTCCGAAGACCACAAGGCCCAGGACAAGACCTATTCAAAGATAGGCGGCTTCATCGAGGACTTCAAATTCGATTCCATCCGCTACAAGATCCCGCCCCAGACCGCCGCGCAGATCTCCCGCCTGCAGCAGATGACCATAGAGGCCGTCCGCATGGCGCTGGAGGATTCCGGCTACGACAAGAAGCCCTTCGACCCTAAAATGACCGCGGCCGTGATCGGCAACGCCATGGGCGCGATGCGCAAGGAAATGACCGACCTGCGCGTCTACAAGTTCTACAACGAGGACATCCTCAAGAAGACCGCCTCCTTCTCCTCGCTGCCGCGGGAAAAGCAGGAAGCCATGATCAGGGAGTTCGAGGAAGGCATAGACAACGGCATCATCAAGATCACCGAGGACACCATGCCCGGCGAGCTGTCCAACGTGACCGCCGGACGCATAGCCAACGTGTTCAATTTCAACGGCCCCAACATGACCATGGACGCGGCCTGCGCCTCCTCCATGGCGGCGCTCGATTACGCGGTGCTCGGCCTGCGCGCCGGCAAGTTCGACATGGCGGTGGCGGGCGGCGCGGACGAGATGATGTCGCCCCCGGCCTTCGTGAAGTTCTGCAAGATCGGCGCCCTGTCGGCCGACGGCTCCTATTCCTTCGACGAGCGGGCCAACGGCTTCGTGATGGCCGAGGCCGTTTCGGTCTATATCCTCAAGCGCCTGTCCGACGCCCAGCGCGACGGCGACAAGATCTACGCGCTCATCAATTCCGTGGGCGCCTCCTCCGACGGCAAGGGCAAGGGCATCACCGCCCCCAACCCGAAAGGCCAGAAGATAGCCATAGAGAACGCCTTCGCCGGGGTGGACTATTCTCCGGCGGACGTGGACTTTGTGGAAGCGCACGGCACCGCCACCAAGGTAGGCGACGCCGCCGAGGTGCAGGTGCTGGGAGAAGTGTTCGGCCCGCATATGGGTAACGGGAAGAAACTGGGCCTCACCTCCGTTAAATCCCAGATCGGCCACTCCAAAGCGGCCGCCGGCGCGGTTTCCATAGCCAAGACCGCCCTCGCCATCTACAACAAGACGCTCCCCACATCCATCAACTACGTAAAACCCAACCCCGGTATAGACCTCAACCTCTTCAAGGTCATAGACAAGGCCGCGCCCTGGAACAAGGCCGGCATCCGCCGCGCCAACGTGTCCTCTTTCGGCTTCGGCGGCACCAACTTCCACGTGACCATGGAAGAGTACACCGGCCCCGGCCACCAGAAATACGCCAAGGCCGGCGCCGCCGCCGAGGCGCCCGCCGCTTCCGTGGAGATTGTGGAAAACCCGCGCGCGCCCTTCGCCAACCTGCAGGGCGAAGCCGTCACCTTCACCGGCAATACCCCGGCCGAGGTCATCAGGAACGCCCAGGCCGAGGCTGACGCCGTCTTCGCCCACTGGCCCGAGGCCTACCCGCTGGCCACCTACGCCCAGCCTTCCATGCTCAAGCCCAAGTCCGACTGGGGCGTGAGCATAGTGGCCAAGTCCCCGGCCGACCTGCGCGACAAGGTCGAGTTCATGGCCAAGCACGCCAAGCCCGAGACCTGGACCGAACCGCCGCTCAATTTCAAACTGAAGGGCGTCTATACCTTCAAGACCGGCACCAACCAGGCCAAGGTGGGCCTGCTGTTCCCCGGCCAGGGCTCGCAGTACGTGGACATGATGCGCGACCTCGCCGCCAAGTACCAGGTGGTGCAGGAAACCTTTAACGAAGCCGACGGCATCCTGGAAAAGATGATCGGCATCCGCCTGACCGAGGCTATCTGGAGCAAGCCCGGCGAGGGCAAGGAGGAGCTGGCCAAGCGCGAAGCCGCCATCAAGCAGACCCAGCTCACCCAGCCGTCCATGATGACGGCCGACATAGCCATGTACCGCCTGTTCAAAGAATTCGGCATTAAGCCGGACATGGCCATAGGCCACAGCCTCGGCGAGTACGCCGCCGCCACAGCGGCCGGCATCTTTACCTTCGAGAACGGCCTCAAGGCCGTCACCAGCCGCGCCAAGGAGATGTCCTCGGTGAAAGTCGCGGACCCGGGCAAGATGGCCTCCATCGCGCTCGGCTGCGACAAGGTGGACGTGGAGCTTAAAAAGATCCCCGGCTACGTCATCTGCGCCAACAAGAACTGCCCGCTGCAGACCGTCATCGCCGGCGAGGCGAAGTCCGTGGAGCAGGCCGTGCAGCATTTCAAGGCCATGGGAGTAGAGGCGGGGGAGATAGCCGTCAGCCACGCCTTCCACTCCTGCAGAACATCCCGATCAAGGCCGCGGACATGAAGATCCTGTCCAACGTCACGGCGGACTTCTTCCCGACGGACCCGCAGGGCATCTACGACATGCTAATCAAGCAGATGACCAGCCCCGTCGAGTTCATCAAGCAGCTCGAGCGCATGTACGCCGAGGGCGTGCGCACTTTCATAGAGTGCGGCCCCAAGCGCGTGCTCAGCGCCTTCGCCACCGCCACCCTCAAGGACAAGAAGGACATCACCGTGCTGGCGTCCAACCACCCCAAGCGCGGCGGCATCACCGAGCTCAACGACCTGCTGGCCAACATGACGGCCCTCGGCATCCCCGTGAACTGGGACGGCAAGGCTCCCCGCAGCGGCGGGAAGTTCTTCAACCCGTACTACCAGGGCTGGGCGCTGAAGACGGCCGCCCCGGCGGCCGCGCCGGCCTCCGTGAGCGCCACCGCGGCGCAGTTGCCGGCCGACAAGGCGAGCTTCGCCGAGAAATACGGCTTCAACTTCAACCCGATGGCCATCTCCGGCATAGCCGGCGGCACGCCCGGCACCTGGGACAAGCTGTTCCGCGAGGGCAACCTCGACGAGATCCTGGCCGGCAAGAACATGATAGAGCCCATCCCGGGCGAGTGGCGGGCCAAGCAGATAGACAAGAACATCATCCGCGTCGTGAAATCCCCGACGGGCAACCACAGCATAGAGAAGATCGACTCCGTGGACCAGGCCATAAAGCTCTCGGCCCGCCGCGGTTCATTGGACATCGAAGCCGAGTTCGGCCTGCCCAACACGGTGGCCAAGGCCCTGGACTCCACGTTCAAGATGGCCATCGGCGCCGGCGTGCTGGCCCTCAAGGACGCGGGCCTGCCGCTGATCCATTACTACAAGAAGACCACCACCGGCAGCTACCTGCCGCTGAAATGGGCCCTGCCCGAACCCGTGGCCTCGGAGACCGGCGTGGTATTCGCCTCGGCCTTCCCGGTTACGGAGTCGCTGCTTAAGGAAGTCACCCATTATTTCAACCACAAGTACGCCGGCAAGACCGCCGGGCAGTTGTGGGAGGTTTACCACCGCATAGTGGATAAGCTGCCCACCGAGGCCGACAAGGCCGGGCTGCGCGCCTGGCTGCAGCAGGAATTCGCGGGCTACCAGCCCGGAGAGGGGAAAGACCCGTACTCCTTCAGCCAGAACTTCCTGCTGAAGGTCATCCCGATAGCGGATTCCCAGTTCGCCCAGTGGGTGGGCGCCAAGGGTCCGACCATACACGTGAGCGCGGCCTGCGCCTCCACCACCC
>Ga0209000_1000361_pt1 | contig 48626 bp, 40 predicted proteins | sample RifGroD2_FD_183998 | JGI IMG/M metagenome (GOLD analysis project Ga0209000, IMG submission 183998) | Groundwater microbial communities from Rifle, Colorado, USA - Groundwater D2 (SPAdes) (version 2) | ecosystem: Environmental > Aquatic > Deep subsurface > Groundwater | place: Rifle, Colorado... | reverse complement strand
CCCTGCTTGGTAAGGGCCGCGCCTATGGATAAAGTGCTTTTGCCCTCAAGGTACAGGGCGTAGATTTGCCGCACAACCTCGGCCTCGCTCTCAACCAACTCCAGCAGCTTGGCCGGCTTGTTGTAGGCGTAACCGTAGGGCGCGTAGCGCGAACCTTGCCAATTACCCTTTTGAACGCCTTTGACCATGCCGGGGAATACGCGCTCCGCAATGCGGTTGCGCTCGAATTCGGCGAAACTGCCAAGCTGCTGAAACATAAGTTTGCCGGCCGAGGTTGTGGTGTCAAAGGGTTCCCCCGCCGACTTAAAGCCTACGCCGTAGCTGCAAAGCTCGTCCACCAAAATTAAGAGGTCTTTCAGGTTGCGGCTGAAGCGGTCCAGTTTGGCTACCAGTACCAGCCCGAACTTGCCGCCTTTGGCGTCAGCCAAAAGTGCGGCAAGCGCGGGCCTGCGCGTGGTGGCGCCGCTGATGCCGTCGTCCGAGTAGACCTTGAAAATTTCATGGCCTTCCCGTTTTACAAAAGCTTCGAGGGTTTCCCTCTGGACCTCAAGGGAATAGCCTTCCCTCACCTGGTCTTCCGTGGATACTCGCAGATATAGAGCGGTCTTCATATGGCTACCTTATGGTTTCCTTCCACTTTTTGAGCTTGCGGATGTCCGCCTCCGTGAATACGGGGTAATCACGGTAATCCCTGCCCGGCTTAACCCAGCCTTTCTTGATCCAGTTATACAGGGTTTGTCTTGTTACTCCCAGCGCCTGCGCGGCGTAAACCATGTTGTAGCGCTTCATAAGGGTATTATACGTTATTTTACAGTTGTTTGTCTTTTCTTCAGGGGTAAATGCACGCTTTTACGCTGCGGCAGCGGGAAAGCGGGCAAGAATGGGCGGGCGGGACAAATCCCCGCTAATACCGGGGCAGCCCGGCTTGCCCGGGCTGTACCGGTTTTAGCCTCCGCCTCTCCGGGGGCGACATATAATTAACAGGAAAGCCCGCCAGGGCGAGCGAACAGCGAGCCTGGGCGGGTTTTCTATCAACCAGGTGCCCCCGCTCTTCAAAAAAATTAAAAATGCAGAATTTTTTGCGCCATTTAATTTTTTAATTTTAAAGGAAAAAAACAAATGCAGAAATCTGAAAAACGTGCCGCCCCGCCCGGGGCGGGCGGGGCAGCACGGCGGGTCTGTATTATCACCTTCGGCTGCCAGATGAACGAGGCGGATTCGGAGGGGATCGCGGCGGCTTTTCGCCGGCGCGGGTATACGCTCACCGACGATATCAAGAAAGCCGACGCCGTGGTGGTTAACACCTGCACCGTGCGGCAGAAGGCCGAGGACAAAGCCATCTCCCAGATAGGCCGCCTGCGCGTGTGGAAAGAAAAGCGCCCCGAAGGCAAAGTTTTCGTGGTGGGCTGCGCGGCGCAGAAGCTGGGAGGGAAGAACATAAAGCACCGCTTCCCCTTCGTGGACGAGGTGGTGGGGGCCAAGTCCATAGAGAAGTTCGAGGATTCCCTCATCGCCCAGCTCGGGCCCTCTCCCGAGGGCGAGACCGAGCACCAGAACATCTACCGCTCGCCGCAGACCGCCTACACCACCGTCATGCGCGGCTGCTCGCTTAAATGCTCCTACTGCATAGTGCCGGCCGTGCGCGGGCCGGCGGTGTGCCTGTCCCCGGAGGCCGTGCTGGAAGACGCCGCGGCCAAGCTGAAGGCCGGCGCCAAAGAGATAGTGCTGCTCGGCCAGACCGTCAATTCCTATAAGTACGGCAAGACCACGTTCTCCGAACTCTTAAAGAAAACCCTGGCCCTGCCCGGGCTGGCCCGGCTGCGCTTCATGAGCCCGCACCCGGTCTACTTCGACGACGCCTTCACCGCGCTGCTGGCTTCCGAGCCCAAGCTGGCGCGGCACATGCATCTGCCGGTGCAGAGCGGCTCAGACAGGATACTCAGGCTGATGCGCCGAGGGTACACGCGCGGGGCTTACCTGGGCCTGCTGGAGCGGCTGCGCGGGGCGGCGCCGGACCTGGCGGTCTCCACGGATTTCATTGTGGGCTACCCGGGCGAAACCGAACAAGATTTCGCCGACACGCTGGCGCTGGTGGAGGAAGGGCGCTTCTCGCTGGCCTATTGCTTCAAGTATTCGCCGCGCACTGACAGGCCGGAAATGTCCGCCACCATAAGCGAGGCGGAGATGGAAGCCAGGCTGGAAAAACTGCTGGCAGCCGTGAAGAAAAATTCGCGGCTTGTATTAAATGAAAGAATTGGTAAAATAGAGGAAGTTCTTTTCGAGACCGAAACATATGGCCGCGCCTCGGGGAATTTCGCGGTGAGGGTGAAGGCCGGAGGGACGCCGGGAAAGGTGGAGAAAGTACTGACCGCCGGCGCAGAAAAAAATACTTTGAACGGGAAAATACTATGACGAAAAAAATCAGCAAGGTTCTTAAGGAAAGACGCGAGCACGTGCGCCTGCCCATCCTGCACGGCATCCTGGAGCCCGTGGAGATAGAGTTTTTCACGCAGGACGCCCACGGCCACCCCGTGCCCCAGCCGGCCATCCTGGCGGACCTATCCGCCGGCGGCATGCGCCTGATAACCTTCATGGCCCCGCCCCACACCAAGGAGCTCAACATCATCCTGAAGCTCAACGGCGTCAAAGAGATGCCGGTGACCGGCAAGATCTCCTGGGTAAAGGACAAGGGCGGCGTGTTCATGAACGGCATCTCTTTCAGCGCCATCAGCCACGACGACCGCAAGCGCATCAACGAGATGGCCGAGGATTATACCGACTGCGACACGCGCTCCGAGCTGAAGCTGCCGGAAGTCTGCGTGGAAACCTGCCGGGCCCACGGCCTGTGCAACAAGCCGCAGAAGGACGACTCGCTCTTCAAGAAGAAGTAAGGAAGGCGAGACAGCAAAGCGGCCAGGCGGCACCTTGCCACTGGCCGCTTTTTATTACTGGATTACCGCGGGGACTGACTGGATTCCGGCTTGCGCCGGAATGACGGATTAACAGGTAGATGTCCATACAACCTCTCAAACCTATAACGCTGATGGGGGCCAACGCCTCCGGCAAGACCGAGATAGCGCTGGAGCTGGCCCGCCGCCTGGGCGGGGAGATAGTCTCCGCCGATTCCAAGCAGACCTACAAGCTGATGGAGGCCGGCACCGCCAAGCCCGCCGGGACCTGGACGGACACCCCCGCCGGCAAGTTCTACCTGGTTGAGGGCGTGCCCTACCACCTGGTGGATAACCTGGACCCGCGCTCCACCTACGACGCGGGCTCCTTCGTCAAAGCGGCCAAGAAGCTGCTGCCCGAGATCTGGGCGCGGAGCAAGGTGCCCATCATGGCCGGCGGCACCGGCATGTACATACAGGCTTACTGGAACGGCATGGACGACCTGCCGGCCTCCGACCCTACGCTGCGCCAGCAGCTGACCGCGCTGGCCGAGACCGGCGGCAAGCTGGCCCTCTACGCCGAACTGCAGGCGCTGGACCCCGAGGCCGCGCGCCGCATCCCGCCCGGCAACGTGCAGCGCGTGATGCGCGCCATAGAGATAACGCGCCTGGCCGGCAAGCCGGCCTCTCAGCTGTGGACCGGCAGGTTCTTCGACTCGCTGCCGGCGCACGACGGGAAATTCGTTTTCATCAAATGGGCCAAGGAGCTGCTGGCCGAGCGGGTAAAGCGCCGCACGGCCACGCGCTTCGAAGAGTGGGCCGCGGAGACGCGCGCGCTGCTGGAGAAAGGCTACGCCGACGACTGCCCGGGCCTCAAGACCCTGGGCTACCCGCAGATGCTGGATTACCTGGCCGGGCGCATCAACAAGCCCGAAGCCATCCGGCTGATAACCGCGGCCTCCATGGCCTACGCCAAGCGGCAGAACACCTGGTTCGCCCGCTACCGCAACGCCCTGAAGCTGGAATTGAACAAGTACGAGGACTACGACCCGGCCGCGCTGGCCGAAAAGATCATCAACGCATGAAAGTTCTACTCATCTCCGCTGAACTGAAAAAAAACCGCGGCGCCGCCGGCGCCGGCACTTCGCTCGAAGAGCTCTGGCGCCTGGCCGAGACGGCCGGGCTGGAGCCGGTGCAGAAGCTCACCGTGCGCGTGCAGGCCTGGAACCCGGCCACGCTGGTGGGCTCGGGCAAGGTGGAAGAGCTGAAGGCGCTGGTGCAGGAAACCGGCGCCGGCGCGGTCATCTTCGACGAAGAACTGACCCCCGGCCAGGGCCGCAACCTGGAGAAGGCCCTGGGCGTGAACGTGGCCGACCGGCCGCGGCTCATCATAGATATTTTCGCCATGCGCGCCCGCACCCGCGAGGGCAAGCTGCAGGCGCGGCTGGCCGGCTTCAACTACGCGCTCTCCCGGCTGGGCGGCAAGGGCGGCAGCATGGACCAGCAGCGCGGCATGATAGGCGGCCGCGGCTCCGGCGAGAAGAAGCTGGAATACGACAAGCGCGAGCTGCGCGTGAAGATCTCGGAACTGGAAGAGGAGATAGACTCCATAAAGCGCGAGCGGCACACCCAGCGCGCCCAGCGCGACGCCGTGCCCATGCCGCAGGTGTCCATAGTGGGCTACACCAACGCCGGCAAGAGCACGCTGCTCAACTGCCTGACCGGCGCCGGCCACGTGTACGCCGACGATAAATTGTTCGCCACGCTGGACCCCACCACCAAGCGCGTGCGCCTGCCGGCCGGCGGCTGGGCGCTGTTCACCGACACCGTGGGCTTCATCCAGAAGCTGCCGCACGACCTGATAGCCGCCTTCCGCGCCACGCTGGAGGAGATCCGCTACAGCGACCTGATCCTGCACGTGCACGACCTGAGCTCGCCCGAGGCGCGGCGCCAGCACGACGCGGTAAAGGCCACGCTGGAGGAGCTGGGGATAAAGGACATCCCGGTCATCAACGTTTTCAACAAGGCGGACGCGGTAAAGGACCCGGCCGTCTCGGCCTGGGCGCCCGAGCGCATGCGCCCTGTCTTCATGTCGGCCCTCACCGGCGAGGGCGCCGACCGCCTGCTGGCCGCCGCCGAGCGGGCCCTGTCGGCCCGCTGGGGGGACTACGAACTGATAGTGCCGGCCGGCTCCAAGGGGCTTATTAAAGAGATCTATTCCTCCTGCCTGGTGAAAGACGCGGACTACGGGCAGGAAGGCGTGACGCTGAAGTTCAAGGCCACGCCCGAAAACTACGCGCGGCTGAAAAAGAAAGCGGGCGCTTAGCTTTTTTATATAATCTGGATAATGGACCATTTCAAAATAGCCCTGCTTTTCATCGCCAGCTACCTCCTCGGCGGCATCCCCACCGGCTACATTATCGGCCGGCTTAAGGGTATAGACATACGCAAGCACGGCTCGGGCAACCCGGGCACGGCCAACGTCTACCGCACCCTGGGCAAGGTGCCCGGCATCCTCACTTTCATCGCGGACTTCCTCAAGGGCTTCCTCCCCACCCTGATAGCGGCGCAGTTCTTCTTCGACCCCAACTTTACTGACTTCAGCCGGGGCCACTGGTGGCTCCCGGTGACGGCCGGCGCGCTGGCCATAGCCGGCCATATCTGGACCCCCTTCCTCAGTTTCCACGGCGGCAAGGGCGTGGCCACGGCCGCGGGCGTCTTCATGGCGCTGCTGCCCGTCCCCACGGCGGGGGCCTTTGTGGTGTTCGGCATAGCGGTGGCCGTCACCAGCCACATCTCCGTCGGGTCCATGGCCGCCTCGGTGGCCCTGCCCATACTCTGCTTCACCCTGGCCAAGGATTACCAGCGGCCCTTCACGCTGCTGGCGCTGGTGGTCTGCCTGCTGATCTTCTACACCCACATCGCTAATATCAGGCGCATACTGAAAGGCGCGGAACTTTCCTTCAAGCACAAGAAAGAGGCGGGCCCGTCCGACGGCGAGAAAAAAGCATGACACAAGAAAAAACCGGCGCCGACGTGGAAGTGCGCATCTATTCCATAGCCACCAGCCTGACCGAGTCCATCATTTTCCTCGACGAGATAGAGGGCAGCCGCATCCTGCCCATCTGGATAGGGCCCATGGAGGCGCAGGCCATCGCCATCCGCCTGTCCGGCTATCCCTCGCCGCGCCCCATGACGCATGACCTGCTTTTCTCCGTCATCAAGACTCTGAACCTGACGGTGAAGCGCGTGACCATAACCGATATAGTGGAGAATACCTATTATTCGCACCTGCACCTGGCTGACCCGGACGGCGGCAACCTGCGCCTGGTGGACTCGCGCCCGTCGGACGCGGTGGCGCTGGCGGTGCGCTTCGGCTGCCCCATCTACATCAACGAGCGGGTGTTCGGCAAGACGCAGGTGCTCAGCAAGCCCATCACCGAGGACGAGGTGACCAAATTCAAGCATGACCTGAAGAACCTCAAGCCCAACGACATCATCGGCCAGCTGCTGGGCGGGGGCCCCAAGCCGGGGCCCGGCGAAGAAGGGGAAGAAGAGGAAGAGGGAGAAGAGAAGCGGGAGGGGGAGGAAGAGGACGATGAATAGGCTGGACCTTATCAGGGAACTGACCAAGCACCTTACCACGGAGCGCGACGCCAAGCTGGCCGTCTGCAAGACCTTCGAGATCATGGGGGAGGCCCTGCGCGACAACCGCAAGGTGGTCATCTCCAACTTCGGCACCTTCAAGGTGAAGGAGCGCAACCCGCGCCAGATGCGCAACCCCAAGACCAACCAGAAGGTGATGGTGGGGCCGCGCAAGAGCATCCGCTTCAAGCCGTCCAAGAAGCTGACCATCGGGATGTAATGGCCGAGAAGACTTATTTCACCATGCGGGAGGCGGCGCGCGCGGCGAACCTCCCCGAGTACACCATACGCTACTGGGAGCAGAAATTCCGCCTGCTGAGGCCGCTGCGGCTGGCCAGCGGCCACCGGCGCTACACCAGGGCCGACATCGACGCGCTGCTCGAGATCAAGGACCTGGTCTTCATGAAGGGCTATTCCCTGGAAGGCGCGCGCAAGGCCATGGCCGCGAAAAAGCGCCAGGGCAAAACCGCCAAGCCCGCCCTGCCCGCCGCGCCCAGCAAAAGCGCCGTGCTGGAAGAGATAAAAAAGGAGCTGCGCCTGCTGATAAAAGAGCTGTAAGCCACCGCGACGATTTTTTTATTTGGTATAATAAATATTCGTTCTTGAGCGGTGCGGTCGGATCTTTAAAATTTCGGGTTTGACAGCCGTCACCGGGGCGTGGCTCAATGGTAGAGCGTTCGCTTGGGGTGCGAAAGACTCCGGGTTCAATTCCCGGCGCCCCGATGAAGGCTGTCAAACAAAGTAACGAGCCGGCGCGAAAGCGCCGGTTTTTTATTGCCCGCTTTGTTGTAGAATATTTAAAAGTCTTAGGAGGGAACATGAAACACTTTATCTTCGCCGCCGCGCTGCTGTCCGCCGCGGGCACCGCAGGGGCCCAGGAGGGCGCCGCCGCCGTTGACCCCAACGCCGTCGCCTTCAAGTTCTACGCGGGCGAGGCCGCCAAGCCCGGCAACGTTTTCTTTTCTCCGTACAGCATGTACACCGCCTTCGGCATGGCCTACGAGGGAGCCAAGGGCGCCACGGCCGAAGAGATCGCCGGCGTGTTCGCCTTCCCGGGCGGCGCCGGCCTGCGCGCCGGCCTGGCCTCCATACAGAAGAACCTGGCCGCCGCCTCCAAGGGGGCGGAGTTCATACAGGCCAATTCCTTCTGGGCGCAGAAGGACTACAAGTTCCTGCCCGCCTACCTTAAAACGCTGAAGACCGGCTACGGCGCCGAAGCCCGCAACGCCGACTTCAAGAAGAAGACGGAGGGGGCGCGCAAAGCGATAAACTCCTGGACCTCCAGGAAGACCAAGGGCAAGATCCCCGAGCTGTTCCCGGCGGATTCCCTGACGGCCATGACGCGGCTGGTGCTGGTGAACGCCGTGTACTTCAAGGGGCAGTGGGAGACCACCTTCAAGAAGGATATGACCTTCGACACCGACTTCACCAAAACGGACGGCGGAAAAGTGAAGATCAAGATGATGTCCGCGGCCGGCGCGCGCGACGCGGAATACACCGAGAACGAAGACCTGCAGGCGCTGCGCCTGCCCTACAAGGGCGGCGGGCTGTCCATGCTGGTGCTGCTGCCCAGGCGCGGCAAGGCCGTGACCGACGTGGAGAAGGATTTCGGCGCCGGCAAACTCGAAGACCTGCGCAAGAGCCTGGCCACCGAGAAGGTTAAGGTGTTCCTGCCCAGGTTCAAGTTCAGCGCGGGCTACAAGCTTAACGGGCCGCTGGCCGCGCTGGGCATGCCCACGGCCTTTACCGACAAGGCTGATTTCTCGGGGATGGACGGCACGCAGGGGCTCTACATCCAGAACGCCTTCCACAAGGCTTTCGTGGAGGTGAACGAGGAGGGGACCGAGGCCGCGGCCGCCACCGGCGTGGCGATGGGGCTGAAGTCCATGCCCATGGGCCAGAAGATGTTCCGGGCTGACCGGCCTTTCCTGTTCTTCATCGAGGACACCAAGACCGGCCTGATACTCTTCATGGGCAGGATGGAAGACCCGGCCAAGAGCGAATAGCTAGCCGGGCTTGAAGCCCGCTTTTATTACCGCCGCCTCCAGCTCGCTGGGGGCGGCTTTTTTTTCGTCGTACTCGACTACGGCCTCGCCCTTCTCCAGGCTGACCGCGGCCGACAGCACGCCGGGCACCCTCTTGAGCGCGTTCTCGGCTCCGGTCCTGCACCCGCCGCAGGTCATGCCCTGAATTTTTATCACGGTTTTCATAAGCCACCTCTCCTTATATTATACACCGCGAATCGCTCCTTGACAAGAACTATTCTAATGTGGTAATATTTGCTATATGAGAATAGTTCCAGATAAGAAAGCGCCGCCCCCGGCCTTCCGCATGACGCCCCAGCGCGCCGAGATGCTGCGCCTGCTCGACGGCAACAAATGCCATCCCTCGGCGGAAGAGCTCTACGCCCGGCTCCGCCGGAAATTCCCGGGCGTCTCTTTTGCCACGGTCTACAACACCCTGCAGTCCCTGCTTTCCACGGGCGACCTGGCCGAGGTCAGGATAGACCCGGCCCGCGCGCGCTTCGACCCGTGCGTCACGCGCCACGCCCACCTGATGTGCGTAAAGTGCGGCCGCGTGGACGACGTGAAGGCCCCGGCGCGCCCCCCGGTACCGGCCGGCAAGCCCGCCGGCTACAAAGTGCTGCATTACAGCCTGGAATTTTTCGGCGTCTGCCCCGCCTGCGGCAAAAAGGCGGGCAAAAAGGAGATACGATCATGTGCGAAGAAAAAAAAGAAGTGATCACCGTGGGGGATAAAGTCCCGGCCTTCCAGCTGGAAACCTTCGAGCCGGTGGCCTGCCAGTTCGGCAGCTTCCACCTGGAGGACGCGCTCAAGGCGGGCAAGTGGACGGTGCTGGTGTTCTACCCGGCCGACTTCACCTTTGTCTGCCCCACCGAGCTGGCCGACCTGGCCGACAAGCACGCCGAGCTGGAGGCGCTGGGCGCCGAGGTGCTCTCGGTCAGCGCCGACACCAAGTTCACCCACATGGGCTGGCAGGCGCAGGAGCGCCTGCTGAAGGACGTGAAGTACCGCATGGGCGCCGACGCCCGCGGCAGGCTGGCGCAGGCGCTGGGCGCCTACGACTACAAGAGCGGCCTGGCCTACCGCGGCACCTTCGTCATCAACCCCGACGGCGTGCTGGCCGGCGCCGAGGTGAACCTGAACAACGTGGGCCGCAACATGGAAGAGCTGGTGCGCAAGGTGAAGGCCTTCGTCCACACCCACAACAACCCCGCCGAGGTCTGCCCCGCCAAGTGGAAGCCCGGCGAGAAGACCCTGAAGCCCTCCGAGAAGTTGGTGGGCAAGGTGGCCGACGCGCTGGAATAATTTTGCCCTTCGGGGCAAAAACCGCAGCGATAGAGAGAACAGCCCCGGCGGCCCTCGGGTCCCGGGGCTGTCCGTTTTGTATAATCAAGTCATGGAAACGGCGGGGCAGAGCTATCCTTTGAAAGTGGCGCTCATCTACGGCGCCAAGCCGTCAGGGCATTACGCGGCCGCCAGGGCCGTGGCCGAGTTTTTTCCGCCCAGCATCATAGAGCCGGTGTTCATAGACCTCTCGGAGGTGTACCCGGACTTCGGCCCCTTCGTGGCCAGGACCTACCTGCAGATGCTGCACAAGACGCCGGCGCTGTGGAACTACGTCTACGACAACGACTTCGTGGCTTTCGCGGCCAGCGCCCTGCGCGAGGCGATCCTGCCTTTCTCGTCGCAGAAGCTGGCCGACCTGCTGCTGAAAAAGAACATCCACGCCGCCGTCTCCACGCAGGCCTTCTCGTCGCTGCTGATCACCAAGAACCGGCGCCTGGCCAAAATGCCGCTCTTCTCGGTACTGACGGATTTCTGCGCGCACACCTACTGGCCGCCCAAAGGCGTGCGGGCCTATTTCGCGCCCGAGCGCGGCGCGGCCGGGGAGCTGAAGGAGAAGGGCGCGCCGGCGGAAAAGATCTTCGTGACCGGCATCCCCGTGCGCAAGGAATTCACCGGGCCGCAGCCCGACAAGGCGGCCGCGCGCAAGGCGCTGGGCCTGGCCCCGCACACCTTCACCGTGCTGCTGACCGGCGGCAGCCGCGGCCTGGGCGACCTGCTGCAGGCGGCGCTAGCGCTGAAGCCTCTGCTCGGCCGGATACAGGTGGCGGTGCTCTGCGGCAACAACAGGAAGCTTTGCCGGCAGGCGGAGCGGGCGGCGGCCTCAAAAAAAATGATGCGCTTCGTGGACTTCACCAACTCCCCGGCCGACTACTACCGCGCGGCGGACCTGGTGGTGGGCAAGCCCGGCGGCGTCACGCTGGCCGAGACGATGGCGCTGGCCAAGCCCTTCATAATTTATTCGCCGCTGCCCGGGCAGGAGGAGCGCAACACCGCCTTCCTCTACCGGCACCGCCTGGCCGAAACGGCGGGCTCCCCGGCGGAGCTGCTGCCGCTGGTGCGCCGCTACCTCCACAGCCCGGCCACGCTGGCGCACTCGTCGCGCGCGCTGGCCGAGCACGCGCGCCCGCACGCCGCGCGCGACATAGCCGCAAAGGTGATAGAAGCCCTCACCGGCAACGGCGGCTGACGCCCCCGCGCGGTGGACTTCCGCGGCGGCTTTTGCTACTATATTCAGGCAGTAACCCGGAGCGCGGATTTATCGGGGCGTGGCTCAGCTGGCTAGAGCGCTCGCTTCGGGTGCGAGAGATCGTGAGTTCAAATCTCACCGCCCCGATCCAATTTTTCCAGCTCAGTTCAGACCCGCCGAAACGGCGGGTTTGCCTTTTTTGCGGAGGCCGTTGCCTTGTCAATACCTCCTTGCCACCCTATATGGTTTTTAGTATTATTTAACCGTCAGGAAATAACTATGCGTTTAAGCTTCAGGGTATCAGGCAGCGTGCAGGGCGTGGGCTACCGCTGGTTCGTAAAAGAGGCGGCGGCCAAGCTCAGCGTCACCGGCTGGGTGCGCAACACCGCGGACGGCGCGGTGGAGGGGGAAGCCCAGGGCGGCGTGCCCGCGCTGGACGGCTTTCTTAAAGAGCTGAAGAGCGGCCACCCTTGGGCGCGCGTAGAGGAAACGGAAACGCAGGAGATGCTGGACCAGGAAGCGGCGGAAAAAGATTTTTACATCAAGCCCACGGTTTAACAGGGGACAACACAATGGCCGACGAAAAAGTAAAAGACAGCGAAGACCAGGAAAGGGCGGAAGCTCCTAAAGAAGAAGCCGCCAAAGACGAGGGCGCCGCGGCCGGCAAGCCCAAGGAAAAGCTGAGCGACATCAACATCGACTCGACCAACCAGTACATCCGCAAGATCAGCCAGATCGACCACAAGATCTCGCGCGAGGAAAGCCACGAGTTGTGGAAGCGCGTGAAGCGCGGCGACCGCCGCGCCAAAGAGCGCATCATGGAACTGAACCTCAAGCTGGTGATCCCGATCGCCAAGCGCTTCCTGTACCAGGGCGCCGACCTGATGGACCTGGTGGAAGAGGGCAACCTGGGCCTGCTGCACGCCATCGACAAGTTCGAGCCGAGCAAGGGCTACCGCTTCTCCACCTACGCCTCCTACTGGGTGGAGCAGTACGTGCGCCGCTCGGTGGAAGAAAATTCCAAGACCATCCGCATCCCTCCGCACGCGTGGACCGCGCTGCGCAAGTGGCTCAAGCAGTGGGACGCCATGCACGGGAAGCTCGGCCGCGATCCGACGATGGCCGAGATGGCCAAGCACATGCACTGGAACGCCAACCAGGTGCGCACCGCGCTGAACGCCAGCGAGATCGTGACCGGCCTGTCCTCCATAGAGACCCCGCTCTCCTCCGGCGACGGCATGGACGACACCGTGGGCGACACGCTGAAGGATTCGGCGTCCTCCACGCCCGACACCCTGATCTCCATCCTGCGCCTGCACGACGAACTGAAGGACGCCCTGGTGGAGATAGGCGAGCGCGAGCGCATGATAGTGGAATACCGCTACGGCCTCACCGGCCAGACCCCGATGACCCTCAACGACATCGGCAAAAAGCTCGGCCTCTCCCGCGAGCGCGTGCGCCAGATAGAAGAGCGCGCGCTGCTGCGGCTGCGCCGCGTGGCCGCCAAGATGGGCCTGATAGAGCTGGGCCGCAAGCCCGACCACACCAACCTGCAGCCGGGCTGGCAGGCGCCCAAGGTGAAGACCGATATCCTGGGCGACGCCATACCCACCAAGCCGTACGAGCCGCGCAAGCAGGCCGGCAAGCAGAACGCGAAAGGGAAAAAATAACGGGGGCCTTATGTCTGTTACAGCCGAAGCTTTAAGCACCAAACTCAAGTCCATCATCCGCGACGTGCCGGATTTCCCCAAGCCGGGGATCATCTTCAAGGATATCACGCCGCTGCTGGCCGACCACGCCGCCTTCACGGAGCTGGTGCAGGCCTTCGCCGACGCCTACCGCGGCGCCGGCGTGACCAAGGTGCTGGGCATAGAGGCCCGCGGCTTCCTGCTGGCGGCGCCCATAGCCATGGCGCTGGGCGCGGGCATAGTGCCGGTGCGCAAGAAGGGCAAGCTGCCCTACAAGACGGTGGCCGCCTCCTACGCGCTGGAATACGGCACGGACACGCTGGAGATGCACCAGGACGCGGTGAAGCCCGGCGAAAAGGTGCTGGTGGTGGACGACGTGCTGGCCACCGGCGGCACGGCGGCCGCGGTGTGCGAGCTCGTAGAGAAGATCGGCGGCAAAGTGGCCGGCGTGGCCATGCTGATAGAGCTGGAGTTCCTCAACGGCCGCAGCAAACTCGCTGGCCGCGACATCGTATCTTTGATAAAATACTAGTTTGTTGCCCTCTTAGTTCAACGGATAGAACGGGAGTTTCCTAAACTCTAAATAGAGGTTCGATTCCTCTAGAGGGCACTCGGATTTAAAAAGCAATTAGCCAGCAAACGGAGAATTATGCCCGATACAACATGGATAGCCGGCGGCAAGGTGGAAAACACCGGCCCCAGCAAGACTGACCAGGCCCTCGGCTGGATAAAGAAGAACCGCGAGACCTTCATCGGCTCGCTGGTGATCCTGCTGGCCGTCATCATCTTCTCGGTCTACTTCTTCTTCCACTACCGCGGCCTGCGGGACACCGCCTGGAAGAGCCTCTTCATGGCCCAGCAGATGGGCTACGGCGGCAACGTGGCGCAGGCCCAGCAGCAGCTGGACGGCATTGTGGCCTCCTACGGCAGCACCAGCGCCGCGCCCTACGCCACCCTTACCAAGGGCGACATGCTTTTCGCGCAGGGCAAGTTCAAGGAAGCCGGCGCCGAATACGCCAAGATCCTCACCAACCGGGACCTCGGCGCCTTCGCCGCCTACAGCCTGGGCAAGAGCGATGAAGCGGCCGGCGACCTGGCCGGCGCGCAGGCGCAGTATTCCGATTTCCTTTCCAAGAACCCGGAACACTTCATAGCCCCCGAGGTGCACGCTTCGCTGGCCCGCGCGCAGGAACTTTCCGGCAACGCGGCCCTGGCCAAGACCACCTACGAAAAGATAGTGCTGCTCTACCCGGACACCTCCTGGGCCATGCAGGCCAAAGCCAGGCTGACGCCGCCGCAGCCCGCCAAGAAATAAAGAACTCAGCTGTAAAAAAGCCCGGCTACGCGCCGGGCTTTTTTATTGCCTCCGCCAGCGCGGAGACCCGTCCCATTTGATATATGTCATGCTTCTGACATATAAGGCATATAATTTTCTATTAATATAGATATCTTGTTGACACTATGAAACATTTTTGTAATAATAATCTTGCTCTGTAAAGGAGGCTTCCCAGGCTAGTAAATGGGGGGTCCGCCAGCCCCGGGGTATAGGGGGGAAAGCGGAGCGCCAATTTAGCGGCGCTTCTCCCGAAAGGCCGTAGGCTCCGATAAGGGGCACGGGCCCTGTCCGGAGGGGGATTCAAACCCCCTGATGGAGAGAGCAAAGGCCCCGGAAACGGGGGCTTACGACAAAACAGGAGGAGTAATTAATGAAAAAAGTAATAGGTATACTTGCGCTGCTCGTATTCGCCGGCAACATTGCCAGCGCCGAGCTGCTCAAGGACTTCAAGTACGATGGTAAAATAATCGTCAACGGTTATGCCACCAGCAACGATCAGGACGAAGATTCAGACGCCGCCGACAAAACGAGCGACGTGGACAGCTTCGTCATCCTCAATGCCGGCTTCAACCTGACCGAAGACGTGGACGCCGTTGTGTCCGCCGTGAAGTGCAGCCAGCAGTACGGCCGCGCCACTGGCGAGACCGTGGCCGCCGGCACCGCTGACGGCTTCCTGATGGAACAGGCCTACCTGAACCTGAAAGGCGTGCTGGGCATCGATCATAAACTCGGCCGCCAGTACTACGGCGAAGAGGGCGACCTGATAGTGCGCTACGGCACCAGCATGTCCAACTTCGACACCACCGCGGGCGTGCTCACCGTCAACCAGTTCACCGGCGCTATAGGCGTAGACGGCTGGACCGGCTGGTATGGCAAGGACAAGCTGACCATCCACGCAATAGCGGCCAAGAACGCCGCCAACAGCGTAGCCAACCCCAACACTGACCAGGACCTGGTCGGCGTCGTGGCCAACTACGACCTGATGGAGCCGCTGAAGATCACCGCCTTCATCTACGAGCAGAAGAACTACCAGGACGCCGTCGCCCTGCCGGCCCACAACGCCGACAAGACCATGGACGTCGTTGGTGTGAAAGGCACCGGTAAATTCCTCGGCTTCGACTATTATGGTATCCTGGCCAAGAACTACGGCCACGACCACGGCAGCGACCAGAACTACACCGGCACCGGCTTCCTGGCCGGCGCGAAGTACGACATAGAACTGGTCGGCAAGTGGACCTTCATGGGCGAGATGGCCCGCGGTTCCGGTGACAAAGAAGACAACACCATGAACACCGCCGCCGACGACAACAACAAGAACAACATGTTCACGGAAATTGCCTCTGACTACCGCCCGGGCCTCATCTGGGGCGGCGTGAAGGGCAACAACGGCATCGGCAACCTGACCGCCTGGAATCTGGGCGCCACCTGGAACACCCCGATGTTCGAGAAGCTGACCCTTGCGGGCAAGCTGTATCACTTCGGTATGACCGAAAAGGCCGTCTCCGCCGTCAACGCGCAGGAGACCGACACCATCGGCAACGAACTCGACGTGTGCGCCATGTGGCAGCACAATGAGAACGTAGCCTTGAAGGCCTACTACGCGGCCTTCATGCCTGCCGGCAAGTACGCCAAGTACGCCGCTGACAGCGCAACCGCCAAGGACGACATGACCACCCTGATCGGTGCCGCCCTCAGCGTGAAGTTCTAATAACCCACCGGTTAATAGATAAAAAGCCCCGGGGCCTCAAAGCCCCGGGGTTTTTATTTGGCCGGCCCTATAGGTAAATCTTTTTTGTTATAATTTACTTCGATGAAACGCCCGGCTTTAACCACCCTTTTAGCGGCCTGCCTGCCGCTGCTCGCGCCCGCCGCCGCGCGCGCCACCAAGCTGGACCTGTCCTCCAACGTCGAGATAAAGGCCGCCAATTACCAGAACCTGGTCTACGGCGCCGCCCGCAACTCGCAGTCCCTTTTCTCCGAGAACGCCACGCTGGGCTTTGTCATAAAGAACATCCGCCTGGAGAAGACGCAGGACTCCACCATGGACGTGGGCATTGTGCTGCAGAGCATAGGCAACGGCGCCTCCACCAACACCCTTTCCTCGCCGCAGTTCGTTGAGGCCGCGCAGCGCCTGCCCAACGCCAACGGCACGCCCTACGTCAGGAACGCCTACGTAAAGATCTACAAGCTCATGCGGCCCAATATCACCGCCACGCTGGGCCGGCAGGACTTCACGCTGGGCCAGGGCATCACCCTGGCCGGCGGCGACCTGGGCCTGACCGGCGGGCGCCTGGAGATAGACAACCTGGTCCGCCGCGTGAAGGTGGACCTGTTCGCCTTCCGGCCTTTCGAGGACGGCCGCTACCTGGGCGTGACGGGCGCCTCCGTGTATTACCCGGCGGCCGAAGGCCTGTGGAACGTCTACCATTTCTGGGAAAAAGACGCCTACGGCGGGCAGGACATCCTTTTCAACGCGCGGTCCAGGACCAAGAAATTCACCGGCGTCCGCTACTTCCTCAGCCAGAAGCAGCTTACCTTCGACGGCGAGGCCGTGATCCAGCGCGGCGAGGCCAAGCGGGTAGGCGGCGGCACCGGCAAGTACGAAGGCCACGCCTTCATGCTGAAAGGCTCCTGGAACCAGGACGTGGCCTTCTTCGGGCCTTCCCGCCTGCGCCTGGGCTACGGCCGCTCGTCGGGCAATTCCGGGGCCGATTCCACCGTGGACACGGCCTTCTTCCCGTCCTGCGGCACCAAGTACAGCGGCTTCGAGCGCAAGGGCTACGGCGCCATAGCCGGGGCCAGCCTCTACGACTTCGTAAAGACCTCTTCCACCGCCAACGGCCTGCCCTACGGGGTTTCCGGCCTGAACGTCATCAATATCGGCGCCGACCTGCCCTACAAGAAGCTGATGCTTTCGGCGGACCTTTACAAGTTCCGCGCCTCCAGGAATTCCAACCCCGACGGCTCGCTGCAGATAGCCAGCGAATTCGACCTGAAGGCCTCCTACCCGCTGGGGGACAATCTCCGCATAGACGCCGTTTACGCCACTTTCACACCGCTTGGCCTGTACCCCTCAGGCACCGAAGCCAAGCTCATCTACGGGGCTGTCTCGGCCAAATTCTGACGGGCCCTGCCCGGCCTGCGTTAATTTCTACCACTTACAGCGCTTTAACCCAAAAACAAACCGGCCCCAAGCCGGTTTTTTCATTGGATGCCGCGCCGGCGGCTCCCCGGCTAAAGCCTGGAAGGGGGGGAGCGCCGCCGCCCTCCAGGCGCACCCGGATAGCGGACAAGCCCCAGAAAAGGGGGGAAAAAGAGGCTATTTCCCCTCCCCCGCAGCCCCAAAAACGGCTTTACGGCCTCCGGTAGGGGGCAAATAGCCCCAAAAACAGGCAGAATTGCAGCCTTTCCAACCCGTATAATGGGCCTATTATCAGACCTCAGCCAGGCATAGCCGCGGCCAGCCTGCAAAAGCCAGCCGGAGCGGCCCTGCCGTCGACAGTTATGCACAGGTTATCAACAATTGTTGACATATGACTGGCATATGACCGCCATATATTGACATATACGCTTTTATATGCTATACTATTGACATATAAGACCACAGAGACGCCGGGGCAAGGCCAATAATAGCCTAAAAATACCACGAGAAGGCGCATATGAATTACAAACTCAGGATCAAGCATCAATCAGGAGCCGAATTCGAGGCCGAAGGCCCTGCGGAGTTCATCCTAAACGAGAAAGAAGGCTTCCTGAAGAGCCTGCCGGCAGCCCAAGAGGCCGCCCCGGGGACAGGGCAGAGGCCGCTGGCAGCGCCCGAGCCCGGCCAGGAGCCCGACTGGAGCGCCCTGGCGGACGACAAAAATGGCTCTATAATACTAAGGAATAAGCACCTGGGGCTTAAGGCCGGCGCCGCGGCCCTGCTGATCCTGGCCGCCGAAGCGCAGCTGAAAGGCAGCCGCGAACTGAGCGCCATAGCCTTATCCAAGGCCGTAAAGACCTCCGGCTATACCCCGGGCAGGCTGGATAGAGTACTGGCTAAAGCCCTAAAAGAAGGCCTGGTAAAAGCCTCCGGGACCAAGCGAAACAGGGCCTACCAGATAACCGACCGGGGCCTGGAAATGGCCTGGCTGGAAGCCAAAAAACTGGCAAAATAAGGCCGCCCAGGCCCCAAGCCAGCCAGGATCTACCCGTCCGACACCCACAAAGCGGCAGGACCAAGCTCGGAGCGGGACAAAACCAGCCACAAGCCCAAAACCGCGGCCCCAAAACACCACCAAGCCGGAAACGCGCAAACCGCGCCAAAACAGCCAAAAACATACAAAACAACCAGGGCAAGGCCATCTCCCCCTTGGCTCGGATATAACTTACGATAAGATATATTATGTTAACTTATCAATCCTCCTGCACCCAGTGCCGTATCTAACAAATAGAATTAGCATATTTCAAATAGTGCTTGTTTTATAAGCATTATTCAAGAGTATCTCACATCGTTTATAGTATTTTATTACTGGCAGTCAAAACCCCGCCTGGAACACAGGCGCCGGTTGAAGTTCAAGTCGCGCATTTTCAAAAATCAGCCAGATTTTGAAAAACTGAAAACCGGGAAAGAGGCAAATTCAGCCAAAACCGGGGCCGGTCAAAAACACCATCAAAAGCCTGAAAAGGCCGGGATCCATAATCCCGGAAAAGTTGCCAACTTTCAAAAGACCTTAAACCGGGCCTGGCGGGGGACGCAGCCCAGGAGCCCAGAGCCACCCCCCCACTCCCAAATCCCCCTCCAGGAGCTCCCGGGAGCCCCAAAAAGGCTGAAAATCAGCCAACTTTTAAGCAATTAATAGATACCAGGAGGCTGGAAAGGGGGCAAAAGAGCCAAAATTTGCCTCCCGCCAAAATACCAACAAGCCAAAATGAGGCAAAGAGGCAGCTGACCGGCCTGATTTTGAGGCCGATCGAAAATACCATGAAGGCCCGAAAACCGCCCTGGAGGCACAAGGAGGCGGCTGGGAAAACACAAAGAGGAGTTTACGGGGAGAAAACAGGGAGGGAAAAAATAGTCAAAATGAGACGGACGCCTGCAGAGGTTTCTCCTGGTGGTGGGGTAATACCCGGATTCGCCGCCCCATAACAGGCAAAAAGGCGGAAAAGGCGGTTTTGAGCCCAAAAAACCGTCCCGGGAAACACAAAGAGGGCAAAACCTGGCTGTGTTCAGTCAAAAATGGGCCCCTGCCGGCAAAAGACGGCGGAAAAGGCTTAAAAGAGGTTAATTTACTAACGGCGGTAGGTTTGGATTATCGCGGGGATTATCAGCAGGTAACCGGTCAGCAGGAGGGCCGGGGAAACTATCGCCCAGCCGTTCCTCCCCCCCGGATCAACTTTATGCAGCAGCGCGTAGCCGGAAACTATCAAAACCGCGGCTGAAAGCCAGAGCCAGCGGCTGCCGGGGGCTTTCCCCCCGCTGCCCGGGGCGGCGGCGGGGCTGCCCCTGCTGATTACAGGGGACAGGGCGCTTTTTTTCTTTCCGGATCTCTTTGCCACAGGTATTGGAGGGACGCGGCCGCCGGCCCTTGGAGGGCCGGCCCTTTCCGCGCTGGGTCTAAGGCTGGGTTTTCAGCTTGAGCTCGAGGCGCTGCTTGGTGAAGTCCAGCATGGACTTGGCCGCGGGGTCCTGCTCGGCGGCGTAAAGCTCTTCCACGAACTGCAGGCTGCGGGCGTCGCCCACGGCGGCGATCACATTGAGCGCCTGACTGCGGAGGCCGGGCTCCGGCGAGCGCACGAATTCATAAGCGGTCTGAAGGCCGTCGTTCATGCCCAGCTTGGACAGCGCCAGGGCGGCTTCCACCCTGACCTGGTCCGTCTCCGGCGCGGCGAGCAGCTTCACCATCCCGGGCCCGGCGGACTTCTCGCCGATATTGCCGAGGGACTTTATGGCTTCCAGCCGGACGTACTGGTCGGGATCTTTAAGGGCGGCCGTTATGGCGGGGACGGATTTTTTGGACTGCAGCTGGCCCAGGGCGGCGATGGCCGCGCGGCGCAGGTTAGTGTCCTTCTCGCCCACCAGGGCGGCCACCTCGCCCTCAGCCGGGGCGTATTTGAGCACGCCCAGGGTGTGCAGGGCGGAGTAGCGCACGGCCGGCTGCGGGTCCTTGAGGGCCTTTACCAGCGCGTCGCCGGAGCGCTGGTCCATTATATAGGAAAGCGAAATGGCGGCCTGCTGGCGCACGGCGGGGTCGGAATCCTTCAGCAGCAGCTCGCTGAGTTTGGGGGAAGCTTCAGTCCAGTTGAGCATGCCCAGGGCGTCGGCGGCGGCCTGCCGCACGCGCGGGGAGTCGTCGGCGAGCGCGTTCAGCAGCTCCGGGGCGCTCTTAGCGCTGCGGTTCTGGCCCAGGAAATCCGCGGCCTGCCTGCGCGCGGCGGGGTCCTTGGACTTCAGGTTGCGAATGGCGTCATTTACGGGGTCTGGCGCCTGTACGGCGGCGGTAGAGGCGGCGACCGCCGGCTTGGGAGCCGGCTTGGCGGCGGGCTTGGCGGCCGCTTTTTTAGCCGCGGGCCTGGGAGCGGCCTTGGGCGCAGCCGTCTGCGCGCAGACCAGCAGGGCCGGAGCTAAAAGCAGGGTGAGGAATAAAGACATCTTTTCGCTGTTCTTCATAAATTGAATTTTAGCATAAAAAAGCGCGTTCTTTGCCGGGTCAGAACAGTGGGCCCAGGTAGAAATAAAAGATCTTGCCGCCGTCGGAAGTGCGCACGGCGTAGTCGAAGCTGAGCACCAGCTGGAAAGCCTGCAGGATAAAGGTGTGCACGTTCACCCCGGCCCCGACGGCGCTGCGCACCCCGGACATCCTGAAATCCCTCAGCTCCCCCCCGCCGCTCCAGCCGTAGGCCGAGTCCACGAAGAGCTTGCCGTAGATCCCCTTGAAATAGAAATCAGGGAACATATACCACATGTAATAATTCAGGTCCTTGACCAGCGGCACGCGCAGCTCGGCGTTGTTCATGATCACGCCGGGCTTCTCGTTAAGGGAAGAGGTGCTGGAGAAGCCGCGCACCCCGCCCAGCCCGCCGAAGTCGAAGACGCGCCTGTCGCGCCCGGTGCTGCGCCCGGCCAGGAAGCGGTTCACGAAAGCCGCACGCTTGGACAGCGGGAAATACTTCAGGTACTGCGCCAGGTAGACGTCGTACTTTAAATTGCCGCCGGCGTTCTCGCCCGCCGTCAGCCAGGAGAACTCGGTCCTGGACCCGCGCACCGCCGTCAGGTAAAGGCCGTCCACGGTGTCGCGCACGTAGGCCGTCTGCAGGGCGCGCGTGCGCAGCTTCTCGGTATAGGAGATGTCCTCGTAGTCGTTGCGCTCGTCCTTGGCCAGCGCGAAGGCCTCCACGCGGTTGTGCCGGTCGAAGGGCCAGGCCGTGCCGGCGGCGTGGCGGAAATAGCGCTTGTCGTATTCCAGCCCGTCGGCGCCGGTGACGCCGCTATAGGTCAGCGCGGTGGTCTGCAGGAACACCGGCATGCGCCAGCGGACGTAGGAATAGGCGGCCTGCAGGCTCAGGAAATCGGCCCCGGAATTGTAATTGAGGTAGAGGCTCAGGTTGTGGCGGCCCAGCATGTCGGAGGCCTGCCAGTAGTTCATCCAGAAAAGGCCGCCGGGAGACGAGAACATGAAGGCCGGGAAGAACAGGTCGGTGGAAGCCTTGAAGCGGTAGGGCAGGAAAGCCCCGGTGGAAGGCTTCACCTCGAAAGCCCCGCCGGAGACCGGCTCTCCGCCCGGCAGCTTTTCATACAGGAAGTTCTCGGGGGCGGCCGCGTAAACATCCATGCCGCCGCGCCGGAAGGCGGAGAAGTAAACCTTCTCGCCGGAAACGGCCGGGGTGAAAACCCCGCCCAGGCTGCGCGTCAGCCGGGTGATCTCGCCGGAATTTTCGCGCCGGTAAAGTTCAAAATCATAGCCGGCGTCGCCGATGAAGTACACGGCGGAGCCGTCCGCGGAGTAGACCGGGTCGTAAACGCTGCCGCCGGGCAGCGGGAATACTTCCGGAGCCCCGCCGGGCCGCAGCAGGCAGAGGGCGCGGGCGGGCCCGCTGGAGCCGTCGACCTCGCAGGAATAAGCCAGCGCGCTCCCGTCGGGCGAATAGGCCGGAGAGGCCTCGTCCTGCGCGCTGACGGTCAGGCGGCTGGCGGCGGCCAGCGGCAGGTCCCCGCCGGCGGCCAGCGCCTCCACCGGCAGTTCGTAGAGGTCGTTGAACGCGCCGTTCATGCCGACAAAGACCACTTTTTTCCCGTCCGGGGAAAAGGCGGGCTGGCGGACTTCGGCCAGGCCGGCAACCCCGGTCCGGGAGACCGCCCCGGAAGCCGGCTCGTAGAGGTAAAGGTACTCGCGGTGATTCTTCTGGCCGGAAAAAGCCAGGTATCTGCCGTCGGGGGACCAGGCCAGGGAGCGCAGCGGCTTGGTGAAGCGGCCGTAAGGGATATTCTCGGCGCCGGCCGAGAGGGCGGCCAGGCGCCGCTCTTTCCCGGAAGCCAGGTCTTTCACGCGCACTTCCGGCGGGTGGCCTGAGCGCGTCGAGAGGAAGGCCAGCCGGCGGCCGTCCGGGGAAAGGGCCGGGGCCACGTTGAACTCAGGGATATTCTGCGTCCCGCGCGTCAGGCGGGCGCCGTAGTAGTCCGGCTCCTGCAGGCGCTCTTCTTTGGCCTCGGCGAGGTATTTGAACTCCAGGTATTCCGCGAATTTTTTTTCGAAGGCTTCCAGGTCGGCCCCGATCATGGGCAGCAGCACCGAGCCGGCCTCGTAGCGGCTGCGGAACAGTTCCAGCATCTTGCGGGGCTTGTCCTCTCCGTACTGCTCCGCCAGGAAGCGGATGGCCTGGCCGCCGGTCTTGTAGGCCAGCGTGGTCTGGTGGGGCTTGAGGTGCGCGAACTGGTTAAGCCTGTTAAGCGGGATCAGCCCGCCCGACAGCACGGCGTCGCGGACGTAGAGCTTCTCCACGGCGTAGTCGGAGAGCCCCGTCTCGTATTCGGCGATGCCCTCCATCATCCAGAGCGGGTAGATGTAGGTCTTGAGGATGCGCGCGCTTTTCCAGAAGCCGTCGATCAGCACGCTGAACTGCATCTCGTGCGCGAACTCGTGCTCTATCACGTCCTTCAGCCAGCCCTTCGAGCCGTCGGACCAGACCATGAAGCGGTCCTTGAAAGGCTCAGTCAGGCCGCCCACCCCGTCGGAAACGTGGGTGACGGCAGTCTGCTGCATGTCGTTCTGCGTGGCGTAGAGGAAGAACGGGATGCGCTTCTGCAGGCCCGGGTTCAGGTCGGCGGATTCGCGGCGGTAGGCGTCTTCCAGCACCCCGGAGGCGTAGGCCAGCCAGGGCTCGGAGGCGGGGTAGTAATGGATGTCGAAATGGGAGGTGGCGTAAACCTTCCATTCAAAGTCTTTGATGATGACCTTGTTCTCGTCCGCGGCGCGCGCAGGGGCGCAGAACAGGGCCGCCAGCAGGGCGGCGGCGGGTAGTTTGAAAATAGCGGGGATTCTCATCGGGGAGGACCCAGGGGCCTTACTTCTTTTTAGCGGCGGCTTTCGCCCTGGCTTTCTCGGCGGCCGCGCGCGCTTTTTCCGCCGCGGCCCGGGACTTTTCAACTTTCGCCAGCAGGGTGCGCCCCTCTTCGTGGCCGGGGCTGGCCTTCTGCAACTCCGTCAGGTAGGCGAAGGCGGCCTCTCCGTCCTTGTTCTTCCAGGCGGCGTCGCCGGCCATCCAGTACAGGGCCGCCTGGTCGGCGAAGGCGCCGGAAACGGGCGCGGCCCCGGCGGCCTTTTTAAGCAGCGCCTGGGCGGCGGGGTACTCCTTCAGCTCGTATTTAATGCGGCCCTCGGCGTAATCGGCCAGGAAGGCCCCGGCGCCGCCCTTGGCGCGCAGGTCCGAGAGCTGGGCGGCGTAATCCTGCTTGTTCTTCCAGCGGGCCAGCGCCAGGTTCTCCAGCAGCACCGGGTCGTCGGCGCCGTCGCGCAGCAGCGCCTCGTATTCGCGCACGGCCCCGGGGAAATCCCCGGCGCTGTAGTAAAGCTTGGCGAGCAGCATGCGCACCTCGGTGTCGCCGGGGAAATTGTTGAGGAACTTGCGGTATTCCAGCGCCGCGAAGTCGTAGAGCCCTACGGCCTGGTACATCACCCCGAGGTAGTAGAAAGAGCGCGCGTCGGCCAGGCCCAGCGCGCGGGCCCGCTCCAGGTCCGCTATGGCCTCCACGTAGCGCGGCTGGCCCAGCTGGAACTTCAGCCGGCCGGCCTCGTCGAGCGCCTTGATGTCGCCGGGCCTCTCAGCGAGCGTTTTCGACAGTTCCGCCAGGCGGCGCTCCGCCCGGGCGGACTGCATGAACTGCGACTGGGAACGGGGGAATTCCGGCAGCGGCCCCCGCCCCTTGGCCATAAAAATGTAAAGCGCCGCCAGCACAATGAAGAGAAACATGCCGAGCGGCGCTCCGTAAGCGTGTAGAAGTTTGTTGAGCGCGTCCTTTAAGGCAGGACGCTTCTCATAACTCACCTTCATCCTCCGAGTTCTCCAGGAGGATCTGCCCCAGCGTCAGCGACGGGGCGCCCTTCAGGTACTGCGCCATGCGCTTGCGGTCTTCCATCTCCTCGGCGCGCTTCGCCGAGAGGATCAGGCGGAAATTGGAGGAATTTATCCCCACGACGATACCGCTGAGCTCGGCCCCCTCCTTGGGGGCGCCGTCGGCGCCGTAATCCTCGGCGGAGACCCAGCCCTCGGTCAGCTCGCCGATCTTCACCACCGCGCCCTCGGGGGCCACGGAGACCACCTTGCCCTTAACGCGGGCGAAGCGGGCGAACTTGCGCTTGAGCATGTCCACCGGGTTGGGCATCAGCTGCTTGAGGCCGAAAGCGATCTTCTCGCCGTCCCTGTCCACGGCGAGCACCTTGCACTTCACGCGCTGGCCGCGCTTGTAGGTCTTCAGGGCCTCGAGCGGGTTGCGCCAGGCCACGTCCTCGGCCGCCACGGAACCCTCTATGCCCTGGAAGCGCACCAGCAGCGCGTCCTCGGTTACCTTGGAGACCACGCCGCGCACGACGTTGCCGGGGGCCACTTCGGACAGCACCTCGCCGCGGCGCTGTTTCTCGTCCTCTTCCAGCACCTGCCGGCGGGACACGACCACCTTGCGTTCCTTCTCGTTAAAGTCGGTAATGTAAAACTTGATCTTGGCGTTCGGCGGCAGGTAATGCTTGTGCGCTCCGCCCAGTTCGGACAGCGACAGCGGCATGAAGGCGCGCATGCCGGAAATGTCGACGATGTAGCCGCCCTTCACGAGCTCGGTGACCTTGCCCTTCACCCGCTCCTTGGCCTCGAACATCTTCTTGGTCATTTCCCAGGCGGCCTTCTCGCGGGCGCGCCGGTGGGAGAGCATGGTGTAGCGGCCCTCGCCGCCCTTCTTCTCGAGCACGGCCTGCACGTCGTCGCCGGCCACGGGGGGCTTCTCGTCCTGGAAATCGGCCAGCGGGATGGCGCCCTCTTTCTTCTCGCCTATGTCCACCAGCACCAGGTCGGCGGTGACCTGCACCACCCGCACCGAAACCACGCCGCGGGACTGGACCTTTTCGGCGACCTGCGCCTCTGCCTTCAGCAGGTCCGCCATCGAGAGTTCTTCCTCGTGGCCCGGCTCCGGCTTAACGTTTTCCTGGTCGGGGTGGGGGGTCTGGTTGGTTTCCATGTGCTACTGCTCCTCTGATATAGAAAAAATATCGGACATCACCGCTTCTGAAAATCTGGCGTAAGCGGCCTTCAGGTCCCCGTCCGCGGGCGGCTCGAAGGTCCTCAGGGCGCCGTACTTAATAGTTATTTTACCTAATTTTGAGAAGTTATCGCTGTTAAATATCCGCGCGCACAGCACCGGGGCGCCGGACTTGTGGGCCATCAGCGCCACGCCCGCCTTGGGCTTCAGCACCCGGCCCTTGGCCCGCGTGCCCTCCGGGAAGATGAACAGGCAGCCGCCGCGCTTCAGGGCGGTCAGGCAGCCGCGCAGGGCGCCCAGGTCCCCCCCTTCCCGCACCCTGTCCACCGGGATGGCGCCCCAGCGGGGCAGAAAATAGCTCAGGGGCCAGATGGAGAACAGCTCTTTCTTGGCGATGATGTTGGGCAGCCGGACCAGGGCCAGGTAGGAAAGCAGCGCGGGCGGGTCGGCGTTAGAGAGGTGGTTGCAGGCTACAATGAGCGGGCCGGACGGCGGGATTTTCTCAAGCCCGACGACTTTTATGCGGTTGGCCAGGCGGAAAAAGGTCCTGAAGAACAAGTAGACCAGCAGCAGCAGGAGGGGCCGTTCTTTGTGGGGCTCGGCCGGCATTATTTGCGTTCCGCGGCGCGCCCGGAAAGTGCCACGATAGCGTCCACCACCTGCTCGCGCGGCAGCGCGGTGGAATCCAGGTAATGGGCGTCGTCCGCCTTGCGCAGCGGGTTGTTCTGGCGCCCCGAATCCTGCGCGTCGCGCTTGATTATAAAATCCAGGATCTCGGCGTAGTCGGCGGGCAGACCCTGTTCTTTGAGCTGGCCCACGCGCCGGCGGGCGCGCGCCTCGGGTGAGGCGTCCAGGTACACCTTCAGCTCGGCGTCGGGGAAAACGTTGGTGCCGATGTCGCGGCCTTCCATCACCACGCCGCCGGCCAGGCCGGCCTGCCGCTGCATGTCCTTCATGAAGAGCCGCACGCCCGCCAGGCGCGCTATGCCCGACGAGGCCCTGCTGACGCGCTCCTCGATGAGCTCCACGGCCAGCGTGCGGCCGTCCAGCGAGACGTCGGCCTCGGGGCCGGCGCCCTTGGGGAAGGCCCATTTGGCGGCGCGGGCCAGGGCGACGAGGGCGCCATCGTCCTCCAGGCTGACGCCGAGCTCCAGCGCCTTCCAGGCCAGCGCCCTGTACATCTTGCCGGTGCTGATAAAGCTGTAGCCCAAGCGCCCGGCGACGAGCTTGCCTACGGTGGACTTGCCCACCCCGGCGGGCCCGTCGATGGCGATGACGATGCCGTTGGCGCGCATTACCTTGCGACCGCCACCTTGTTGGGAAGGTTGGCCTCGTTCTCCATGCCGAGCTTGCGCAGCGGCCGCACCCACTTGGTGAAAGCGGAAGGCTTCAGGGAGTATTCGTGCACCAGGCGCGCCACCTCGCTGATGGGCTGGTAGCTCTCCCAGTTCAGGCGGAGGATGCGCACGCCGGCGTCCTCCATCTCCTCGATGAATTCGTAGTAGTTCTCCTGCAGGCTTTTGAGGTAAGAGGGGTCGATGGCCTTCTCCATGTTGCGGCCGCGGGACTTGATGCGGGCGATCGAGGTCTCGACGCGGCAGTCGAGGAAGATCATCAGCTGCGGGAACACCATCTCGCGCAGCACCATGTTGTCGAACAGGTCCAGGTAGGTGTTGTAGTCCATGTCGGAGATGATCTTGTCCGGGTGCTTGTTGAGCATGCGGGCGAAGATGGTGTCTTCCCAGATGGTGCGGTCCTGCACCACGCCGCGGATCTTGCCGAGGCTGATGCGGGAGACGAATTCGCGGTGCTGGCGGAAGCGGTGGTTCAGCAGCCAGATCTGCATTATGGTGCCGTACTGCTTCATGTCGCCGTAAAAGCCTTCCAGGTACGGGTTTCCCCCCACCTCTTCGAGCACCGGCTCGAAGTTGAGGGCTTTGGCCAGTTCCATGGTGAGCGTGGACTTGCCCACGCCGATGATACCCGCTATGCCGATATAGCCTTCTGCGAACATAATTCCTCCGTGCCTCTGGATGCCTGGACTAGCTCTTGGTAACGTCCTGTTCGATGCCCTTTATGGCCAGCAGCACGTCGTCGGGGTTGGACGCCGCCTGTAAAATGTCTTCCAGCTTGGCCAGGCCTTCCTTGTGCATTTTAACCAGCGACTGGTTGAAGGTCTGCATGCCGTAGAAGCCGCCCTTCGCGATGGCCTGCACGATGGCGTCAAGCGTGTTGTCGGCTATCATCTTCTTCACGTGCGGCGTGGCGGTCAGGATCTCCACCGCCGGCAGGCGGCCGCCCTTGGTGCAGGGCAGCAGGCGCTGCGAGATGATGCCGCGCAGGCTCTCGGAGAGCTGCATGCGCACCTGCGTCTGCTGGTGCGGCGGGAACAGGTCGATGATGCGAGAGATGGTCTGCACGGCGTTCATCGTGTGCAGCGTGCCGAACACCAGGTGGCCGGTCTCGGCGGCGCTGATGGCCGCCTGCGTGGTCTCCAGGTCGCGCATTTCTCCGACGAGGATGATGTCGGGGTCCTGGCGCATGGCCGCGCGCAGCGCGTCCACGAAGCTGGTGGTGTCGGCGCCCAGCTCGCGCTGGCTGATGATGCACTTCTTCTCGACGAAGGAGAACTCTATCGGGTCCTCGATGGTGATAATGTGCGCGTCCCAGCTGGCGTTGAGGTACTCTATCATCGCGGCCAGCGTGGAGGTTTTGCCGGAGCCGGTGATGCCGGTCACCAGCACCAGGCCGCGCTCGTTGGTCAGGATCTTCTTGATGGAGTCCGTCGGCATCCGCAGGTCCTCGAACGTCGGGATCTTGGCCGGGATGTGGCGGATGGCGACGCCGGTCTTGCCCTTGTGCAGGAACACGTTAAAGCGGAAGCGGCCCAGCTCACCGCCCTCGTAGGAGAAGTCGCACTCGTGCTTCTCCTCGAAGATGCGCTTCAGGCGCGGGGTCATCATCGGGGCGACGATGTCCTGCACTTCCTTCTCGGTCATGTTGGAGGAGTTGATCGGCGTGATGGCGCCGTTGATGCGCAAAAACACCTGGGAGTCGCCGCGGATGTGCGTGTCCGACGCCTTGTTCTGCACCATCACTTTCAGCAGCAGGTTAAGGTTGATCGCCATAAATGTTCTCCCCCCGCGCGCTCACTGCAGCCTGCGCGTCTTGTCGCGGCGCAGGTACGCCGGCTTGTCAAAGTCCTCGCCCGAAGGGGCCGCCGGCTCCAGCCGCAGGGCTTCGCCGTCGAGCCGGCGCGGCCGGCCGGTGCGGTCCAGCGCGCGCCTGCGGCCCAGCTCGCCGGCCAGGTCGTTGCGCTTGGCCGTGAAGCCGGTGGCGATCACGGTGATCTTCAGCTCGTCGCCCAGCGTGTCGTCGAAGGCCTGGCCATACTTTATCAACGCCTCCGGGTTGGCGTTCTTGCTGATGTACTCCATGGCCTCGTGCACTTCCACCATCATGATGGCCCTGGAGGCCGTGAAATTTACCAGTATACCCTTGGCCCCGTCGATGACGGCGCTCTCGAGCATCGGGGAGTGGATCGCCTTCTTGGCGGCGTCGATGTGGCGCTGCGGGCCTGAGGCGCTGCCTATGCCTATCAGCGCCTCGCCGGACTTGCTCATGATGCGGCGCACGTCCATGAAGTCCACGTTGATGGCGCCCGCCCTGGTTATCACGTCGGAGATGCCCTGGATGGCCTGGCGCAGCACGTCGTCGGCCAGCCGGTAGCCCTCCTCGGTGCTGGTGGTGCGGTTGACCTCGGAAAGGATGTGGTCGTTGGGGATGACCAGCAGGCAGTCGGCGTGGGAGCGCATCTCGTGGATGCCGGCCTGCGCCTGCTCGGCGCGGGTCCTGCCCTCGAAGCCGAACGGGCGCGTGACCACGCCTATCACCAGCGCGTTGGGATTGGATTCCTTGGCGGTCCGGGCCACCACCGGCGCGGCCCCGGTACCGGTGCCGCCGCCCATGCCGGCAGTCACGAAGAGCAGGTCCGCGTCGGCCACGGCCTCGCGCAGCAGTTCCACGGACTCGGTAGCGGCCGCCGCGCCCTTCGCCGGGTCGCCGCCCACGCCGAGGCCCTTGGTCAGGCTCTCGCCGATCTGTATGCGGTTCGGGGCCTTGCTGCGGCGCAGGTCCTGCGCGTCGGTATTCACCGCGACGAACTCCACCAGGCGGATATCGGCGTCCACCATGCGGTTCACGGCGTTGCCGCCGCCCCCGCCGACGCCTATCACCTTTATCACGGCCTCGCGGTCGCGGAAATCGTTGTTGTAGCGTATCCTGTTTTCAGACATAAGGCAAAGCCCGGCCCGCGCGGCTGAAATTTAAAAAAGGTCCTTGAACCAGCGCCAGAACTTCTTCTCCATCGAGCCCCCGCGCGCCGGCGCGGAGATGTCGGCGGTCCAGCTCTTTAAATGCGGGTAGCAGACCAGCGCCACGGCCCCGACGAAGGGCTGCGTCATGTACTCCTCGGGGCACTGCAGGATCTCCTGGGCCGGCAGGCCCAGGCGCGACTGGCTCAGGTCCAGCATCACCTCGGCCGCCTCCGGCATGCCGCGCAGCAGGGCGTTGCCGCCGGTCAGCACCGCGCCGCCGGGCAGGTCCTGGTAGCTGGAGGTCTGCACCGCCTGGCTGACCTTCTCGAAGATCTCCTCGGCGCGGGGCTGGATGAAATCCAGGAGCTCGCGGGGCTTCACCTCTTTCTTGGTGCGGCCGTCGAGCTTGGTGACCGTGAGGGGGCTGTCCTCCTCGATGATCTTGGAGAGGACCGCGCCGTGCTTTTCCTTGATCTCCTGCGCGGAGGCGATGGTGGTGCCGAGGCCGTAGGCGATGTCGCGGGTGATGCTGTCGCCGCCCAGGGCGATCTCGCGCGAGAAATGAATGCTGCCCTCGGAGTAGATGCCGATGGAGGTGGTCTGGCCGCCCGCGTCTATCAGGATGCAGCCCAGCTCCTTCTCCTCCTCGGAGACCACGAGCTCGCCGACGGCGAGCAGCGTGTAGATGGTTTCCACCACCCTGAAGCCGCCTTTGTGGACGGACTTGACCAGGTTGTTGATGGCGGGGCTGGCGGCGGTGATGATGTGCACGCCCACCTCCAGCAGCGCGCCCTCCATGCCGACGGGGTTCGGCACGCCGCGCTGGCGGTCCAGGGAGAAGCCCTGGGGGATCACGTGCAGGATCTCGCGGTCCGGGGAAAGCTGGAAGGCCTTGGCGGTCTCGATCACGTTGGCGACGTCCTCGCCGGTGATCTCCTTGTCGGTGCGGGCGATGTTGTAGGCGCCCTTGCTGTCGAAAGCCTGGATGTGCGCGCCGCGCACGCCGAGGTAGACCTCGCCCACGACCTCGTTGGCCTTGCTCTCGGCGGCGTCCATCACGTGCTCGACGGCCCGGGCAGCCTCCTCTATGTTGACGACGACCCCGCCCTTGAGGCCCTTGCAGGGCATGGAGGCCCCGGCGAGCACCTTTATCTTGTTATGCTCTTCGTCGCGCTCTGCTATTATGCAGGTCACCCGGCCCGATCCCATGTCAAGCCCGGCGATAATCTCGGATTTTCCCATATGGTGCTCCAGCAAGAAACCTTATGTCTGCGGCGCCGGCGAAAGCCGGCTGTCAGGGCTGCTTTAATGCGGAAACGAAAATCTTCCCTTCCCTGAAACTCCGCAGGTCCGCGCGCAGCGGGCCTCCGGACTTCAGGAGGGCGTCTTTCATTACTTCGTTCAATCTTAATATTTTTAAGCGCGTAAATTCAAATTCCCCCCAGAGCACCTCCGAACCGTCCGCCAGTTTCAGGCGGCAGTCCCAGGAGGCCCCGTCGCAGCGCAGGCGCACCGGGGGAGAGTAGAAAAGGCCGGCCTGCGGCTTCAGCCCCGCCAGGAAGGCGGCCAGCCCGGGCGCGGGGCGCGGGGCGCCGCGCAGCTCTATGGCGAAAGGCGCGGCGGCGCCCCCGGAAAGGTCCTCGGGCAGGAACCTGCCGGTGACGCCGAGGTAGGCGGTGGCCCCGTCGGCCAGCACGGGCGCCACGGTCTCTTCCGGGACGGCCTTCACGGTGGCCTTGCGGGTAAGGAAATTCCTGGAGACCTCCACGGAGGCCAGGCCCGGGTGGCGCCGCTTCAGCTCGCGCGCCAGCTCGGCGGCCCGGCGCGAGCTGAAGGATTTTTTCAGGGCGGCCCCGGCCAGTTCCCTGACCGAGGCGGAGGCCTCGGGCGAGGGGCAGTTCACGTCGAAGGTTTCGGGCTTGAAAGAGAAGCGGTCGGACAGGACCCGGCGGTAGGTTTTAACCGCGGCGCCGGCGAGCCACGCGGAGAGGAGCAGGCCCAGCGTTACGCCGGCGGCCAGGCCGCCCCGCCGCAGCAGCTGGTTGCGCACCTTGCCGCGCACCTTCACCCGGATCCTTCGTTTGGTCGCCATGTGTTGGATACATTATATGAAAGTTTCCGGTTTTATACATGGTTGCGGCACCCGGAATAAAAGGAGCGCTTGTGTACTTCGGGATTTTTGCTATAATTGGAATGCAGTTTGGAAATCAGGCGCCCGTAGCTCAGTGGTAGAGCATCCGCCTTTTAAGCGGGTGGCCGCGCGTTCGAATCGCGCCGGGCGCACACCCTTTTCATGGGCATACGAACCAAACTCATCCTCTTCATCCTGGCCCTCCTGACCGCCATCTCGGCGGTAATGGCTTTTTTATTCATACACAACGAGTGGGCTTCCATTTCGGCCAACAGCCAGCGCAAGAACCTCCAGATCCTGCTGGCCATGTCCGAAGTCTGCAAGGAGCAGCACGCCTCCGGGGGCAAATCCTCGGCCTACCGCTATTTCAAGACTTTCCTTAAGACTCCCGAGATCATAAAGGTCTCCTGCGAAGTTCCGGGCGGGCGGGTCTTCATGCAGGACCGCTACTACACGCCCACCCCGCAGCCGTTCAGCCTCAGTTTTAAGAAGTTCTCACCCCCCAGCACAGGCGTCTGGGAGCCCCGCAGCGACAACGGCGTGGAGATCCTCAGGGCCTCTTTCAAGGCCCGCAGCCGCGGCGCCGAAATAACCGCTCGCGTGGATTTTTCCACGCAGCTGATCTCGCAGGAGATGGACTCTTCGCTGCGGCAGTCTTCCGCCGGCTTCTTTATAATCCTTTCCCTTTCCTTCGCCGTGGGCTGCATCGGCACGCTGATCATCACGCGTGTGATCGCCGACCCGATACAGACCATGGCCGAGGCGGCCCGCCTGATAGGCTCCGGCCGGCTGGACCACCGCATCCCCGTAAAAGGAAAGGACGAGATGGGCCGGCTGGCCAGCGAGCTAAACGAGATGGCCGTCCGCCTGCAGGAGTCCGACGACATCCGCCGCGACTTCGTCTCCAGCATCACCCACGACCTGCGCTCGCCGGTCACCGGCATAGAGCTGTGCTCCGACATCATCCTGAAGCTCGCCGAGAAGCGGGAGTACGACAGGATCCCGGAGCAGGTGGTCTCCATTAACGAGCACTCCCAGCGCCTGAACCGCTTCATAGATTCCATGCTGGAGGTTTCGCGCATCGAGTCCGGCAAGATGAAGCTGGAGATCAAGAGCGTGAACCTGGAGGACCTGGCCGACAGGGCGGTGCGCGCCTTCAAGACCTACGCCTCCCAGAAGGGCCTGAAGCTGGAGTTGGTGGTAGGCGAGGAGATCCCCGACACCCGCGGCGACCCCGACCGCCTGTACCAGGTGCTGGCCAACATCGTCGGCAACGCCGTCAAGTTCACGGCCGCCGGCTCCGTGGAGGTTTTTGTGGAAACCGCGCCCGGCGGGCAGCGGGTCCGGGTCTGCGACACCGGCCCGGGCATCCCCCCGAGGGAGCTCAAGAACATCTTCAGCAAGTTCTACAGGATCAGCGCGGGCCGGCGGGAATACCCCTCCGCGCGCCAGGGCACGGGGCTCGGCCTTTTCATCGCCAAGTTCATCATAGAGCTGCACGGCGGCAGCATAGGGGCGGAGAGCGCCGAAGGCGGCAGCGTCTTCACGGTGTTCCTGCCCGGCGGGATCTGATATGCAGGGCAAACAGACCATCCTTGTAATCGACGACGAACCGGCGCTGCTGAAATCCGTGAAGGAGCGCCTGGAGCTGGAGAACTACAACGTGCTGACCTGCCAGAGCGCCGAGCAGGCCGTTGAAACCCTGCGCAGGTTCACCCCGGACCTGATGGTGGTGGACCTCCGGCTGCCCGGCATGAGCGGCCTGGATTTATGCCGCCAGGTGCGCGCCTCGGACGGGGCCTCCCGGCTGACGCCCATAATTTTCCTTACCACCGACCGCAGCGAGGTGAACAAGGTGCTGGGCCTGGAGCTCGGCGGCGACGATTACATGACCAAGCCGTTCAGCCCCGCCGAGTTCGTGGCGCGGGTGAAGGCCCTCATACGCCGCAGCCTGGCCAGCGGGGAGCGGGACGGGGCCGAAGGGACCGTATCCTCCGGCGCCCTGGAGATAGACTATGCCGCCCACGAGGCGAAGCTCTCCGGGCGGCTGCTGGACCTGTCGCCGAAGGAATTCGAGATCCTCTACCTGCTCGTCAAGAAGAGCGGCCGGGTGATGACGCGCCAGTTCCTGATGGAGCGCGTCTGGGGCCGGCCCTACATCAACACCAGCCGCGTCATAGACACGCACATAAAGAACCTCCGCAAAGCCCTCGGGAAAATGGGAAGCGACCTGGTGACGGTGGAAGGTTTGGGCTACAAATGGGCGTCCCAGGATTAGCGCCGGCGGGCAAAAACTCACAAAATACTCACAATAAAACCGCACGGACCGGCGCGCCGAACTGGTATACTATTTTCGAAGCAAATTGCAGTTCATTAAATCTCAAAGGGGTTAATCTTATGAAAAACGTACGCAAAGGTTTCACGCTCATAGAGCTGCTGGTCGTCGTGCTCATCATCGGTATCCTGGCCTCCATCGCCATACCGCAGTACTTCAAGGTCGTGGAAAAGTCCCGCACCGCTGAAGCCATGTCCCTGATCTCCTCCATCAAATCGGCGCAGGAGCGCTACCTGGCCCGCGGCGGCACCTACACCTCGGACTTCACCAAGCTCGACATCATGTACCCCGGCATGACGGCCGCCAACATCACCACCAAGTTCTTCTCCGCGGCCATAGTCTCCGGCGCCGACGCCAACGGCCCGACCTACCAGATGACCGTCACCCGCCACACCACCAATTCCTCGGTGGCGGCCCGCTACGGCCTGTACGGCCTCACGGCGAACGTGCCCAACGCCCCCCAGGTCAAGATGACCAACCCGTCGGCCATCCTCAACGAACTACTGGACTAAACAGGACCCGGGCATAATAGGGAACCCCGCTTCGGCGGGGTTTTCTATTTCCGGGGCCCGCAGGTTAAAAACAAGAAGCCCCGCTTCGGCGGGGCTTCTTATTTTTAAGGGGGGTTACGTACTACTCTTCCAGCAGTTCCCCCCTGCCCGCCTCGAAGACCACGCTTAGCCCGTCCCGGGCGAACCAAAGCCGCCCCCCGCGCCAGGCGAAGGCCGAAAGCGGGTAGCCGGAGCGGGAGGTCTTCAGCGTGAAGACGCCGTCGAGCGTCAGGCTGTCGTCGAGCTTGTGCCGGTAGACCTTGCCGGTGGAAGAGACGGCCGTCCAGAGGTAATGCTTGTCTTTGAAGATCTGGTCCGGCTTCTCCGGCAGCTTGAAGGAGACCGAAGGCGTAAGTTCTGAGTCGGGGCGGCGCAGGACGGCGTTGCCCTCGCTGTCGCAGGTCCACAGATATTCCCCGTCGTAGAACAGCGCGCTCACCTTGCCCGGGGCGGGAAAGCTCTTTATCAGCGGCAGGCCCGGCGCCACGCGCCGCACCTCTATGGTCTTCTTCCAGGAATCCGCCACGTACAGCGTGTCCCCGGCCGAGGCCAGGCCGCTGATGTGCGTCTTCTCCAGCGGGAAGGTCTGCTCCAGGCGCAGGCCGTCCTTGCCCTCGGAATAAAGGTAAACGGCCTGCGTCAGCCAGTCGCCGGCGAACAGCTTGCCTTCCGACCAGACCAGCGCCGAGATATTTGCCGCCACGCCGGGATATTCCCGGTAGTAGTCCGCGCCGCCGGCCACCTGACGGTAGACGAAGAAGCCGGCCAGCAGCAGCGCGAGCGCGGTGCCCAGCGCGAAGGCAGGGCTGCGGGCGGGGCGCGCCGCGGGCACGGGTTCGGCCGCGGGGGCCGCCAAAACAGGCTGCGGGGCCGGCGCGGGGGCGGGCGGCGGGGCCGCGGGGCGGGGCTGGAGAGGCAGCGGCAGAGGGGCGCGGCGCGGGGCGGGGCCCTGCACGAAGCGCTTGACCGTCTCTACCAGCTGCGCGTTCTCGAAAGGCTTCTGCAGGTACTCGCTGGCGCCCAGCTTCATCACGTCTACCGCGGACTGTATGTGGCCGTAGCCGGTTATCATTACCACGGGCACGGTATCGTCTATCTTCTTCAGGCCGTCGAGCACCTCTATGCCGTCCATGCCCGGCAGGCGCATGTCCAGCAGCACCAGGTCGGGGCGGTTGGCCTTCGCCATTTCCAGCGCGGCGGGGCCGTCGCCGGCCTCGGCTATTTCATAGCCGCGCAGCTTCAGGACGTTGCGCACCGCCAGGCGCATATCCGGTTCGTCGTCAACAATAAGAATGCGTGCCATAGTCCCCTTAACTCTCCGGCAATTCAAGTACCGCCCGGGTGCCCTTGCCCGGCTCGCTCAGTATTTCCAGCGTGCCGCCGTGCGCCCTGACCACGTTGCGCGACAGCGTCAGCCCCAGGCCCATCTTGCCGGGCTTGGTGGTGAAGAAAGGGTGGAAGACGGAGCCCAGGTTTTTCTTTTCTATGCCGGGCCCGGTATCGGAGATCTCCAGGCGCTGCTTGCCGCCGGAGGCGGAGATAGTAGCGGAGAGCTGGCCGCCCTCCGGCATGGCCTCGGCCGCGTTCAGCAGCAGCTGCTCCACCGCCGAGGCGAAGCGGACGCGGTCCAGGCTGACGGGCTTGAACTTCTCCCCGCCCCTGGCGGTCACGGTAATCTTTTCCAGGCGCCCCCCGGCGCGCAGGCCGTCGAGCACCTCGAAGAGCACCGCCGACAGACGCTCAGGCGAGCGCTGCGGGATCACGGGCCTGGAGAAATTCATTATGATGTCTATCTTCTTCTGCAGGTTCACGATATTGCGCACGATCACGTCCAGGGACTCGCGCGCGCCCTCGGAATCTGGAGCCTCGGAGCAGAACTCCGCGTGGCTGCGGATGATGCTGATGGAATTGGCCACCTGGTGCGCCACCCCGGCCACCAGCTCCTCGAAGTCCGGCAGGTAGCCGGGCGCTCCGGAACTCTGCCCCCGCACCTTCAGCTCCTCGAAATCATGGCCGATGCGCTTCATGCGCGCGCCCATGTCCGCCAGCATCTTTTCCTTTATCAGCAGTTTTTCCTCGGCCTCGCGCAGCATGGCGCGGTAGGGCCTGGCCTTCAGCTCCTCTCGCAGCTCTTTCTCGCGGCCCTGCAGCTCGGCCTTCTCGGCGCGCGTGTTCTCCAGTTCGGAGCGCAGCTTGACCAGGCGGCTTTCCTTCTCGGCCAGCAGGCGCTCGGCCTCGGAGACCTTGGCGGTATGGGCGCCGCCGGAGGCTTTCTTGCGCACCAGCGAAAGCAGGCTCTGCTTCTCTTTGCGGAGGGCGTCGGCTTCCTTCTTGAGTTCTTCCTCGGTCATGGAGAGCCGGGAGATCAGTGAATCGCGCTCGATTATCCTGCCCTGCGCTTCCTTCAGCAGCTCGTTCTCGGACTGTATCTCGCGGGCGTATTTCTCACCCAGCGCGGCGCGGCTGGCCCGCAGCAGTCCGCATTCCTTGTCCAGCGAGGAGAGCGCCTCCCTGGCCTCGTCCAGCTCGAATTCTTTCTTCTTCAGCAGGGCCTCGGCGTTGTGCATTTTCTCCGACAGCACCGCGTAGCGCGCCTTCTCGGCTTCGGCCTCGCCCGCCGCCATATCCTCTTTTTCCTCCAGGCGGGAGCGCAGTTCCTCGGCTTCCATGGAGGCGGTCGAGGCCGCGGACAGTGCCTCTTCCACTTCGAATTCCTTCTTCTTGAGCTTCGCCTCGGCGGCGCGCAGCTTCTCCGAGAGGGCGGACCACAGGCCGCGCTTCTCTCCGGCGTCGGCGTCGGCCGCCTCTTCCGCGGCCTTCAGCGCGGCGCGCAGGGAGTCGGCCTCGGCCTTGGCCGCGGTTTTCTCGCGCGCCAGGGCCTCGTTGGCCAGGGCCAGCGCGTCGTGTTTGCGCATCATGGCGGAATATTTCTCCGCCTGGGCGTCCATGCCGGCGCGGCCTTCCCGCAGCAGGGAGCACTCGTTCTCCACCTCGGAAAGGGCGCCGCGGGTTTTCTCCAACTCGAACTCTTTCTTCTTAAGCTGCACCTCGGCGGCGCGCAGCTTCTCCGAGAGGCCGGCCCACAGGCCGCGCTTCTCTCCGGCGTCGGCGTCGGCCGCTTCTTCCGCGGCCTTCAGCGCGGAGCGCAGGGAGTCGGCCTCAGCTTTGACCGCGGTTTTCTCGCGCGCCAGGTTCTCGTTGGCCAGCGACACCTCGTTGAACTTGCGCATCAGGCCGGAGTATTTTTCCGCCTGCGCGTCCATGCCGGCGCGGCCCTGCCGCAGCAGGGAGCATTCGCTCTCCAGCTCGGAGAGGGCGCCGCGGGTCTCTTCCAGCTCGAATTCTTTTTTCTTCAGCAGCGCTTCCGCGCCGCGGAGCTTCTCGGCCAGGCCGGACTGCAGGCCCCGCTTCTCGCCGGCGTCGGCGTCGGCGGAGGCCTGGGCCAGCGTCAGCGCGTCGCGCAGCGACTCGGCCTCGGCCTTGAGCCCGGCCTTTTCCCGGGCGAAGGTTTCGTTGAGCAGCGCCACTTCGTCGTACTTGCGCAGCAGCTCGGTATACTTGGCCGCCTGCTCTTCGAGCGCGGCCATCAGGCCGGCGGCCTCGCCGTCGCGCGCCTTGGATTCCCTGGCGGCCATGGCGGCGGAGGCGGTTTCGGCCTTTATCGCGGCGGCGCGGAACTTGTCGCGCTCCTCTTCCACGGATTTGAGCCTGCCTAAAATTATTTCATTCTCGTTCTCGGCGTTGCGCAGCTTGGAGGCGGAGTTGTTGAGCTGCGCGGTAGCGAACTTCCATTTCTCCTCGGCGTCGCCCAGTTCCTTGGAGATCGTGTCTTCGCGGGCCCTGAGGAAGGCGTTTTCCTCCTCCTTGGAGCGGAGGTCGGCCTTGACGCTGCTGAGCTCTATCTGCAGGGAGCGGAACTTCTCCATGTGGTGCGCTGAAGCCTGGGCCAGCGAATTCTCCAGCTCTTCCACGCGGGCCGCCATGGCAGCGGCCACTTCCCGGGCGCGGGCGGCGTTCTCGTGGCCGGCCCCGCCCTTGATCTCGGTAAATTCCTTGGTGATCTCTTTCAGCTTCTGGTTGGCGTCCTTGAGCTGGGCTTCCTTCTCGGCCAGGGCGGCGGAGAGCTCGGAGATCATTTTTTCTTTCTTGACGGTTTCCCCGAGGGCGTCCTCGAGGCGGGCCCCCGCGGCGGCCAGCTTGCGCTCCAGCTCCTCTGCGCGCCGGCCCTGCTCGCGCAGCTCCTTCTTGACCAGGTCCACCTTGAGCAGGTAGCCCTCTTCGGAGCGGGTATTTTCCTGGGAGGCCAGTTCCAGCTTCTTCTCCAGGGCTTCGCGGATCTTGGCCGCCTTCTGCAGCTGCAGCTCGCGGTCCTTGACGTTGGCGCGCTCTATGGTGAGGTCGGCCTTCAGCTCCTCCACCCCGCGCAGGATCTTGTCTATCTCTTCGTCTTTTCCCTTCAGGTCGGCGCGGGCCCGGTTGATGAGCTGCTCTTTTTCGGCCGAGCGGGCCTTTTCTCCGTCGAGCAGGCGCGCTTCCGCCTCCAGCTTCCTCAGCAGGCCGTCCCGCTCGGAGGCGAGCGCCGCGGCTTTGGCCTCGCTGTCGGCTATTGAAATTTTAAGCTGCTCTATGACCGCGCCCAGTTCGGCGGCCTTGTCCTTGGCGGCGGCGCGGGCCTCTTTGAGGGCCTCGTCCGCCCTGGCCGAAGCGGCCTTTTCCTCTTCGTACAGCTCGGCCGAATCCGAGAGCTGGCGCAGCAGGCCGTCGCGCTCAGAGGCGAGCTCCGCGGCCTTGGCGCCCTGTTCGCTCAGGGAGGAGCGCACCTGCTCCATGGCGGCGGTCAACTCGGCGGCTTTATCTTTGGCGGCGGAACGGGCTTCCTTGATCAAAACTTCTTTTTTTGCCGAGCCGGTTTTTTCTTCTTCCAGCAGCTTGGCGTAGTCTTCAAGGCGGCGCAGGAGGCCGTCGCGTTCGGTCAGGAGCCCCCCCAGCTTGGTCACCTCGTCCTGCAGGGCGGCGCGGGACTGGTCGAGGGCGGAGGCGAGTTCGGCGGCCTTCTCCCTGGCGGCGGCGCGCGTCTCTTTCAGCAGCGCGTCCTTGTCGGCCAGCGCGGCCTTCGCCTCGTCGAGCAGTTCGTTGGCGGACTGCAGCCGGCGCGCCAGGTCGTCGCGGTCCAGCGTGACGGCGGAAAGCCTGGAATTTTCTTTGGCCAGCGCGGTTCGGGCTTCTTCTACGGCGGCGGAAAGTTTTGAGGCCTCTTCTTTGGCGGCGGCGCGGGCTTCCTTGAGCAGGGCGTCCTTGTCGGCGGCGGCGGCCCTGGCCTCTTCCAGGCGGGAGGCCAGATCCTGCAGCTGGCGCAGCAGGCCGTCCTTCTCCGAAGTCAGCGCGGAAACGCGGGCGCTCTCGTTAAGCAGGCCGGCGCGGAGCTCTTCCGCCAGGGCGGAGGCCTTGGCGGTCTCTTCCTTGGCGGAGGACCGGGCTTCTTTCAGCGCCGCGTCCTTGTCGGCCACGGCGGCCTTGGCTTCCTCCAGGCGCGCGGAAACCGTCTCCAGCCTGCGGGCCAGGGTTTCGCGCTCTGACGTCAGCGCGGAAACTTTGGAACTCTCGCCCAGCATGGCGGCGCGGGCCTCTTCCATGGCGGCGGACAGCTCGGCGGCCTTGGCCTTGACGGCCGCGCGGGTGTCGTTGAGCAGGGCTTCCTTGTCGGCCAGGGAGGACTTGGTCTCCTCCAGCAGGCGCGAGGCGGCGTCCAGCTTGCGGGCCAGGTCGTCGCGCTCTGAAACCAGCGAAAGGTTCTTGGAGCTCTCGCGCGCGAGAGTAGAGCGCACCCCTTCCAGGGCGGCGGTGAGGGAGGCCTCTTTGCCGGCCAGGCGGTTGAGCTCCGCCGCGGCGGAGGAGCGGGCCCCGTTCAGCTCTTCTTCGAGCGCCTTGACGCGCGAGGACAGGCCTTCCTCCCGGCCGTGCAGGTCGGCGAGGAAACCGTCAAGCTCTGAATTCAGACCTTCGAGGTCGCTTATATGGTTTACTTGCTCTTCCATAGCCGGAGCTTATCCTTAAGTTGTTCAACAAGTTTCTGCGTGCGCAGGAATTCTTCCTGTTTTTCGCGCAGGGCTGAATGGGCGGTCTGGGCCAGCAGTTCGCTTTCCACGCGCTTGGCCCTCTCTTCCTCGAAAGCGTGCTTCAGGCGCTCTATGCCGTGCTTGAGCGCCTCTATCTCGGAGCGGCGGCCGCTTACCTCTTCGGCCTTGTCGTTGAGGGCCGAGTGCGCGGTAGCCGAGGAGAGTTCCGCCTCCGAGCGCTTGCGCTTCTCGTCCTCCAGCGCGGCCTTCAGGCGCTCGACGGCGTTGCGCAGGCTCTCGGTCTCGGCCGCCCGGGCGGCGGCCTGGTCGCCCTTCTCGCGCAGGGCGGAATGGGTATTCTCGGCCAGCAGTTCCGCGTCGGCGCGCTTCTTGCGCTCGTCGGAGAAAGCCGCCTTCATGCGGTCGATGGCGTAGCGCAGGGCCTCTATCTCGGATTTCTGGTTAAGGGTCTCGTCCGCTTTCTCGCGCACGGCCTGGCCGTAATCGCGGGCGGCGGCTTCGGCGTCGGCGCGCCGCCTGCGCTCGTCGGCCAGGGCGGCTTTCATGCGGGCCACCTCGGTCAGCGCGGCGTCCAGTTCGGACTTGCTGCCGGCGGCCTCGGAGGCCTTTTCGCGCAGCGAGGAGCCGGTGGCCAGGGCCGCGGCCTCGGCTTCGGCGCGCTTCTTCTTTTCCTCTTCGAAAGCGGCCTTCAGGCGCTCCAGCATGGCGCGCAGGGCCTCGGAATCGGACTTGTAGGAGGCCGCCTCTTCGGTGCTGGCGGAGAGAGACTTCCTGAGGGAGGCGAGGTCCGTGGAAAGGGCCTTATCGCGCTCGGCCAGGGCCATCACCTGCCCGGCGTATTCTTCCTTCATGGCGCCGCGGGCGGCGTCATTGTCGGCCTGCCTGGCGCGCTCCTCGTCGAGCACCAGCTTCAGGCGCTCGGCGTTGTTGCGGGCCTCCTCGAACTGCACCTTCTGCTTCTCCAGCAGGATATCCTTGGCGTTGGCGATGTCGCGCAGCGAGGAGATCTCGGCCAGCAGGGCCTTCTCTTTCTGGGCGTAGTCGTGCGCGCGGCGCTCGCCGGCGGCGTGCATCTCGCGGCGCTCGCTCTCCACCTGCTTGACGGCGGAGGACTTGAGTTCGGTGGCTTCGTGCTCGCGGCGCAGGTTCTCGGCGCGGATTAGTTCCACGTCGCGCTTGAGGGCCTCTATCTGCTTGTCCCTGGCGCCTTTCTGCTCCTCGGTAGCCCGCAGCTTCATGAGCGCGTCGTTGTAGCGGCGCTCCGCTTCCTTAACTTCGATCTCGAAGGCTTCCTTCAGGTCGTCGTGTTCGGCGCGCAGCTCGCGGTAAAGTTTTTCCTTGTCGGACAGCCTGGAGGACAGGGAGGCGCCCTGGTCGGAGGCCTGCTTCTTTTCCTGGGCCAGCTCGGCCTGCAGCGAGGCCACCTGCAGCTGGCGCTCTTCGGCGGACTTCTTGAGGACTTCCATCTTGCTCAGCGCGTCGGACAGGCTGGAGCGGAAATCGGCAAGGGTCTTCCGATAGGCCTCTTCCTGCGACTGGCGCAGGTGCTCGGCGGCCTCGAGTTCCTTGTTCTTGCGTTCTATGATCTCGCCGTAGCGGTCGGCCTCGCGGCGCAGGGCGGCGTCCAGCTTGACGCCGGCGGACGACTCTTCTTCGGCCAGGCGCAGCGTGAGGGCGGTGATCTTCTCGTCCAGCACGCGCTTGTCGGCGGCGTTGGCGTGGACGGCGGCGTCCTTGTCGGCGGCGGCCCTGGCCAGCGCCTCGCGGGCGCGCAGCAGCTCGGCGTCGCGGGCGGCCAGCTCTTCGTCGATGGCCTTTTCTTTCTCCGAGTACAGGCGCTGCAGGCGCTCGCGCTCCAGCAGGACCAGCTCTTCCTTCTCTATCTTGGCGGTCTCCAGCGCGGAGACCAGCTCGGTCACCTTCTCGTCGCGCAGTTTGATGGTGGCGCCCAGGCGGGAGACGCGGTCTTCCAGGTCCGCGGCGGCGCGGGCCTTCTCTTCGGCCACGGCCGCTTTCAGCTCCTCGCCGGCCTTCTGGCGCAGCATACGGTAATCTTCGCCGGCCTTCTGCAGGGACAGGCGCAGGGCCGCGACCTCTTCGTCCTTGCGGGCGACTTCGGCCTTGAACTCTCCGGCGCGGCCGCCCAGCTCGTCCGCGAATTTCTGTTTCTCGGCGGCGTGCAGCCGCTCGGCGTGGGCGGCGGCCTCCGCCAGCTTCTGCTCGTTCTCCGCTTTAAGTTTGGCGCGCAGGGAGTCCTGCTCGGCCGCGGCGCGCTCGGCGTTGGTCTCCATCTGGCGGCGCAGCTCGGCCTGCAGTTCCTTGGCCGCGGTCTTCTCTTTGGAAAGGTCCTCGATGTCCCTGCGCAGGTGGGAGATCTCCTCCACCTTCAGGCGCAGGCTGTCCTCGTAAATGCGGCCGGCGGTCTCGAGCTCCGAGCGCAGGGAGGCGGTATGCTTCTCCATCTCCACCTTGAGGCGCACGTCGTACTCGGACTGCAGCTGCTTCTCGCGGAAGGAAACTTCTTCCTGCCGGACATTGTACTGCGTCTGCATCTGCTCGACCTTGTGCGAGAAAGCCTCGCGCTCGGCCTGCAGGGTCTTTATGGTCTCTTCGAAAGTGCGGAGGTTGCGCTGCAGGTACTCTATCTCGTCCTGCCGCTTGCCCAGGTCTTCGCGGTAGCTGCGCTCTATCTCCTGCAGCTTCTCGGCGAAGCGGTTGCGCTCGTGCTCGACGGCTATCTTGAGGCGCTTGGGGATCTCGGCTTCCATCTCGCGGAAGCGGCCGCGCTCAACTTCCACGGCGTCGCCGGCCTTGGAGAGGCGCCCCTCGTAATCGGCCTGTAAATTTTTCTTCTCGGTCTCCAGCGTGCGGATGACGCTCTCGAGGCTGCCGATGGCGTCCTTGTAGCGGTTCAGGTCCTCGTCGCGGCGCCGGACGGCCTCGGGGAACTCCTTCAGCTGCTTCTCCAGCAGCGAAGCCTTCACCTTGTAATCGTCGATCTCCTGGTTCTTCTCCAGGAGGCGCTTGTCTATTTCCAGGTCTTTCACCTTCAGGGCGCGCTCGCGCTCCTCGGTGTCCTTCTGCCAGCTGTCCTTGGCCCATTTCAGAACGGCTTCCTGCTTCTTCAGCTCGTCGCTGACGGAGCGCTCGCGCTTCTCGAGCTCCTCCACGCGGTTGCGGTAGGTTTCCTCCAGCATAGTCTTCTGCTGGGCGGCTTCTTCGGCGAATCTTTTTTTCTCTTCTTCCAGGCGGGCGCCGTAGACGCGCTCGAATTCCTGCTGCTTGGCCAACTGCTCCTGCCGCAGCTGCCACAGTTCCCCCTCGACGCTGGCCCAGCGGGCGCGCAGCTCTTCAGCTTTCTTCTGGTAATCGGCGTCGAGGCGGAGCTCCTTCTGCTTGAGCACCTCTTCGTTCTTGGAGATCTTGTCTTCCAGCTCTTTCTCGCGCTCGCCGAGGCGGTCCAGGCGGGAGCGGAACTGGTAGTCCAGCGAGGACTGCCGGGACTTCATCTCTTCCTCGTGCACGCGGCCGGCGCGGTCGAGTTCGGAATTCTTGGCCTTCAGCTGGTTTTCCAGGAACGCCACCTGGCTGGCTTTCTCCTGCAGGTTCTGGCGGGTCTTCATGTCCTCTTCGTGCAGGCCGCGGATCTTGTCCAGCGCCCAGCGCAGGGCAAGCCGCGCCGTTTCAACGTCGTTGATGGCGGCTTCGTTTAGTGAGGACTCGTCGAAATTCTCTTTCATAGTTGTGTGGTTCTTTAAGTTGCTTAAAAGCGCCCTTTAAGGCAGCGACAGCACCTGCCCGGGCTTCACTTCGCCGCCGCGGCCCAGCGAGCCGGCGTTGGCGCGGTAGATCTCGGGCCAGCGCTCGGCGTCGCCGTAGACGGCTTCCGCGATGCTGCCCAGCGTGTCGCCGGACTTCACTACGTAGCTGCGGCGGGTAGAGGGCTGCGGCTTGGCCTGCGGCGCGGGCTGCGCGGCCGGCCGGGCCGCGGCCTTGGCCTTCAGCGTTTCCATCTCGGCGCGGGACTTCTCAAGCTCCTGCCTCAAAGTTTCTATCTGGCGGTTTATGTCCGCCTGGGCCTGGGTGTCGGCCTGCGAAGGCTGTATGATGACCACCGGCTGCGGCGCGGCGGCGGGCTGCGCTGCCGGCTGAACCGCCGCGGGGGCGGGGGCGGCGTGCTGCGGCGCCAGCATGGACTGCCGTATCACGGCGTCCAGGCGCTCCTGCAGCACGCGGACCTTCTCTTCCTGCAGGGCTGCCCTGTCCTGCGCCAGGCGCAGTTCGGCGGCGGCGGCCAGGTCTTCGGCCATGGCGGCGTCGGCGCCGAACTTGAAGGAGAAGGCCAGGCGGTGCGAGCCGATAGTGCCGGCCACGCCGCTTATCGGCAGGCTGAAGGAGTAATCGAAAGCGGCCAGGCCGAAGCGGCTGCCGAAGCCCAAATTGACGTTGCGGCGGGAATCGTTGCCGGTGGCCAGGCCCATGCGCAGCATGAAGCGCTTCTGGAAAGTATGCTCCACTCCGGCGGACAGGGTGTAGTCCGGGCCGGCGAAGGCTGCGTCGATATCGAGCAGGTTGGCGCGGGTCAGGTAGGAGAAGCCGGCGCGGGTCTCGATGGGCAGCGGGTCGGAAGAATCCAGGCCCATGTCGGGCTTGTTGATGTTGCGGAAAGAGAGGCCGAAAGCGTAATTGGTTTTAGGGCGATAGAAGAAGCCCAGGTCGGCGCCCAGCGCGGCCTTGGAGTAGCCGCCGTTAAAGACCGGGTCCAGCGCGGTGTAGGCGTCCGAGGTGTAGGCGCGGCGCATATACTTGAGGGTCAGGCCGGCGCCTATGCCGCGGTAAACCGCGGTGGCGTAGCTGAGGGAATAGGAGCTCTCGGAGTAGGCCTCGCTCAGGCGGGTGTCGCTCCAGGAGAAAGCCGCGTTGCCCTGCAGGTACTTCTTCACGGGCGCGGCAAAGCCGAAATAGCCCTGGCCTATGGAGGAATCGTCGGTGAGGCCGGAATAGAGGCGGCCGTAAACCGCGGTAACTTCGGGGGTGGTAAGTTCGAGCAGCGTGGCAGGGTTAGAGCAGGCGGCCTCGGCGCCGCCGGGCACTGCGGTAAATGCGCCGGCCATGGCGGAGGCCCTTGCCCCGCAGGCGGAATCGGCTGAAAAAGAAGCGTGAGCGCTCATATTGACCGCGGCAAGGGCGACAAATATAAAAGAAAAACGTCTTGCCACAGTTACAATTCTACATTTTAACTGTTTCATAAATATTACCTGATTGTAACGGCTCCAAGGCGGTTCCCCCCGCCTTAAGCCGCTACCCCTGCCCGTGTAACTCCTGTCGGGCGCCGCGTTTACCGAGCCACCACCATGGTGCCGTTATAGAACTTGCTGCCGGCCTTGAACTGGTAGATATAGATGCCGGACACGGCCTTGTCGCCGTTGGACCTGCGGCCGTCCCAGGCCAGCGAGGCCGAAGAGCCGAAGCTGCCGGAGGTCAGGTTGGCTATCTCCGCGCCGGACAGGTCGTAGACCTTGGCGCTGGTGATGGCCAGGCCCTCGGGGTTGTCGTAGACGATGTTGAACGTATCCCAGACGCCGTCGCCGTTGGGCGTGAAGATCTTGCGCGGCTGGGTCTGGATTATGCTGAAGCTCTGCGCGCGTATGACCTGCTTGACCTTGTAGAGGCCGGTGACGCGCGTCAGGATGGACACGGAACCGTCGGCCGGGTTCACGGTGCCGCCTATCTTCACGTCCTCCACGCCGTTGTAATAGTAGGCGGAGTAGTCATAGGCGGAATAGGAAACCGCCGGCGAGACGGCGCTGACGTTGAACGCCGCGGTCCTGGAGAGAGGCAGGATAAGCGTTACATCCTCGGCCAGGTGCTGGGTTACCTCGGCATTGGCCGCGTCGCGGAAGTAGAACTTGTAGGACACCACCGTGGAGCCGGCCTCGTATTCGGGCTTATGCTCCAGCACCGGCACCAGGCCGGAGGAGGCGAGGAAATCCTCCACGTAAGGGCTCATGTCCACCACGGCGCGCAAGTCGTCGGCCACGGTGCGGGTGACCTCGTCGGCATTATTCAGCCAGACGGAGGAGTCGCTGCGGAAGCCTTCGCTGTCCAGGGCTTTCACGAAGTACCAGTAAGACGGGGTCGTAGCCACGGAATGCGCGAGCGTGGAGCTTGAAAGAGTAATAGGCCCGTTGACCACGCCGTTGAGCGCGGTGCTGTAATAGACCTCGTAGTTCTGCACCGTAATGGTGCTGCCGGCCACGTTGCTGGTAACGGCGTCCCAGGAAATGGTGAAACTGCCGGCGGCCACTACGCCTGACACTACGGGCGCGCGCGGGCGCACCGGCGCGGTGCCGAAGGTGGCGTTGGCCGACAGGCGGCCGTACATATTGGAGCCGTCGCGCACGCGCACGGCGGTGTAATAGGTCTTGCCGGCCGAAAGGCCGCCGTAGAGCTCCTGCTCCACGCTGCCGGGCGTGAGCGCGACCACGGTAAAGGAAGAATTAATAGTCGAATAATTGGCGTAGGTTATGGGGTAGGTGGCTATCTTCACTTCGACGTAGGCCGCCTGGCCGGAAAAGCCCTCCGCGCCGACGCTGGTCCACTGGAAAAGCACTTCGCTGGCCGAGGTTGTGGAGGCGGTGAGGTTATAAACCACGCCCGGGCTATGGCTGGTGCCGGAATGCCCGGAGCGCAGCCCCTTGCCCGACGCCGCCATGGTGGAGCCTGAAACCTCCCCCACCGTGGACTCCAGCTTCTTGCCCGCGCTGGTGGAGATCTTGAACCCGCTGGTAGCGGCCCGCGTCTCCAAAGTATTAGCCGCCTCGGCGCACAACGCGCCGACGAAGAGCCCCACCGCGGCAATCCCCACGCTTTTATATTTCATAAAAAGCCTTTCCGCTTCCCCCTAAGAAGATAGTTTCTTGGAGGACGGCAATAAACCACCTGACATTTTATAGCATCACCGCTATATCATTTCTGTTCCTATCCAAGAAGTGCTCGTGAGTCCAATAACCCTGATACATCGATAAGTCCCTGTGGTTACAGTGGTTCCATTTATAGTATCCCCGTTAGGGACAACTGTAACCTGATTAACTCCTCCGAGGTTGTATATATAATAGACCTTTCCGATTGTAGAAGCTGAAGCCGCGGGAAGGGTCACATTAAATGCTCCTGCGCTTGTATCGGCAAAGACAACCGTATCAGTGGATGTAACGGTATATGCAACAGCAGTCGTAAGTGGCACTTGGGTTATTTTACTCATCCCAACATTAGCAATATCCGCGTCCACTATCGCACCGTCCAGGATCTGGTCCTCGCTCGTTATCGACTGAACCGCTATCGACGAGGCTATCACAGTATTCAGCAGGCTGCCCGCGGCAA
>Ga0209000_1000359_pt1 | contig 48765 bp, 49 predicted proteins | sample RifGroD2_FD_183998 | JGI IMG/M metagenome (GOLD analysis project Ga0209000, IMG submission 183998) | Groundwater microbial communities from Rifle, Colorado, USA - Groundwater D2 (SPAdes) (version 2) | ecosystem: Environmental > Aquatic > Deep subsurface > Groundwater | place: Rifle, Colorado... | reverse complement strand
GCTGGAAAAATCGTTGATATTTTTGATGGTTATGGTATCACATCATATAGTAAGACGAAGTCAAATGATGATGGAATGGACCAGATTATTGCGAAAGCGAAGGAAAACTTCACCGGATTGTGTTTTTTAAATCTTGTTGATTTTGATGCATTATATGGTCATAGAAGAGATCCGATTGGCTATGGAAAAGCGATTGAACAATTCGATCGTCAACTTCCCTTGTTAATCAAAGAATTAAGTGAAGATGATTTGTTGATCTTGACTGCAGATCACGGTAATGATCCAATTCATCACGGTACTGATCATACGAGGGAATATGTACCATTATTGGTCTATTCCAAACGGTTTTTATCAGGTAAGAAGATGCCAGTCCTAAGGACATTTGCTGATATCGGATATACAATTAATGATAATTTTGGAACAGAAAAACCTAAACACGGATCATCATTTCTTAAACATATAGGGGGGAAATAAGTATGTTAGAATGGATTAAAAATCTAGAACCCGAATTTTTGATTCTCATTTTCGGGGTAGTCTTTGTAGCATTTTTATCACTCATCAGCATCGCAAAAGCACAACGCACTTTAGATCTTATCGGCAAGCGTGCACTTGATTTAAGAGAAGATTTGATGAAACGTGATGGTGTCGAAATCGTTGATATCGTGATTGCAAATACGAGTTATGTCAATGTCGAAGTGGTTGCTGCTGGTCTGATTTACAAGAGAACTTTGTTGCCGCTTAAAGAAGAAAGTGTCATGATTCTTGCTAGAGATTCTCATAAAATATCTATACCTCTTGATGCGCTTCGTGCGTATGTGATTGGTAGCAAGTTAAGGATGAAGAGACTGTATGTTTATGTAGAAGATGCTCTTGGGAGACGCATTAAAAAGAGAGCAAAAAACAGCGTAAGAGTGCTTAAAAAAGTGCTGAAGAATGATAGAAAAGCTTTGAGAATCGATCAAAAGAAGCAAAGATTTGCTACTGGAAATTATAGATTTTTCGAACGAACTGGCCTGGTTTTTGAAGTCATTTTCAGTCCGTTTACTAAGCTTGCTAGAACCATGAAAAACAATTTAAATCGTAAATTGCGCAACCGGGAAGTCAATATTGAAATTCTAAATATTGAGAAAAAACACAAGCAGGAAATGCAAGATATGTTCGATGAAGCACGTCGAGAAAATCAAAAATTAGAAACTGAAAAGAAGATTCTTGAGCAAGAAAAGGAAGCTGTTGCTCAAGCTAAATTAGCTGTTGCAAAGCGTCGCGAAGAATTTAAACGGGTTGCTACTGAAATCAAAAAGAATGAAGAAGAACGTAAAAGAATCGAACTAGAACTTCAAAATAGCAAGGTGGAATTTGAGGAAGACTCAGCAGAAGTAAAAAATGAAAAAGTAGGAAAACCAACGGAAGTTAAAGCTGATGTTGAAAATTCTGAAGTACAAACAGTCATTAAACAAGCACCTAAAAAACGTAAAAAAGTAGAAGAAAAAGTAGAAGAAACAAAAGAAGAAAAACAAGAATAAGAAGAAATAGGACCTACTCAGATGAGTAAGGTCCTATATTTTTTATGTTTGCTTCTTCTATCTTGTGTTTAAAAAAATTGAGAAGGAATGTCACAAACAATGCAGAAATTCCAAGAACAACAAAAGTGATTGCCATCGTTCCTTTTGGATAGGATGTATAAGATCCAGGATCTAGAAATGGATAAACGTATCTTGAACCGTCGAAGTCATTGAATGCATGAACCATGTAATTTCCAAAAAACGGTTCAATCCAAGTATATACAGAGACGATATAAATGAGTGGATATATGGTGCCAATATAGAAATATTTGAAATTGATTTTAGAGGGCATAAATATGTAATAGAGAATAATATATAATATTGGATTGATGGTATGAAGGACATATTGTATCAAATCAAGGTGTTCCATGAAAGGACCTAGCATCGTGTTAAATATCAGTCCTGTAATGAAAATATTAACCAAACCAATAAAAGAAAGGTATTTGAACCATTTTTTCCCACTAAAATTCAGGAAAAATAATAGAGTAATAATAAACACTAAAATGTTACTTTGAGTGGTAAAAAACACCAAAGTAGATACAAAAGCATTGAAAATAAGGGTAGAATTAAGAATTCTGAGTATGAGTAGAACTATACCCCAGACACTGCATGATAAAACGAGAAATGTATATATAGTGGATAGGTGCTTTGAATCTCTCAAATGTTGCACAATTTTGAGCATGTGCTCACTCCTCATATTTAAATATATTTAGAAAAAGCTTTTTACAGAAGTCAGATCATCACTGATGCCTAAAGCAAGCATTAATCTAATTCTAGCTTTTTGACTATTGAGGTTGTCTGTGAAAATTACACCGATTTGTCTCAAATGATTTCCCCCACCCTCATAACCATAACTGTCAAGTACACGACCTTTAGGACAACGTGAAGTCAAGATAACTGGAATGTTTTTTTGGATTGCTCTTGTGATTCCTTGAATCATCATCGGTGGGACATTACCACGACCAAGAGCTTCAAGGACAATTCCCTTTACACCATTGTCAATTAGTAAGTTTAGTATAAGTGAACTCGCTCCGGAATACGCTTTAACAATTTCAACTGCAGATTGGATATTTATTGGTTGCATGTTAAGACGTCTATAATGTGTTTCTCTATAATACAAAACGTTTTCTTGTTCAACAATTCCAATAGGGCCGAACTCTAGAGACTTGAAAGTGTCCAGTGCAAGAGTATGTGATTTTGTTACTTCAACAGCAGAGTTGATTTCATCGTTCATCACAATAAGGACACCCATACCAATCGAAGCATCAGCTGCAGCAACCAAGATTGAGGATACTAGATTGCTAAGTCCATCAAATCCAAGTTCAGAAAAATTCCTCATTGAACCAGTAAAAACTACTGGTTTTTTTGTGTTAAGAAATAGATCCAAGAAGTAAGCTGATTCCTCAAGAGTATCTGTTCCATGCGTGATAACTACGCCATCAATCTCTGGATTATCCAAACTTTCTTGTGTAAGTTTAGCCAGGTTAAACATATCCTCAGGGGTAATTGAGGGGGACGGTTTAAGGGAAAACTGATTAGAAATAAGGGTAATATTTTTCAATTCAGATGATATGTTATCCATCAGTTCACTGCGATTGTCTTTAATAGTTGCCTTACTGGTTTGGCTGTTTTTTTCCATGGAAATGGTACCGCCAGTAAAGATGATTAAAACTTGTTTTTTTCTCATATGATCACCAAGATTATTGTATCATATTTACTATTTTTTGAGAATTGGAAAATGTAAGTTTAGTATTAGTCGATTTTCGATGGTTCACACGACCCCTATGCATAAGAAGCCGAAGTTTTGGGTTAATCACAAGACCAACATATCCACACAAAATCTATTAACCGCACAGTAAAGGTTTAGAGTAAAGGTTAACATAATATATATTATAAGAACAAATGCAAAATATAAATGTCTGCGTTTGTTGATTTAAAGATTGTTATGTTTCTGTGAATGAGATGTTTATATACAGATTAATATGCTTCTACCGTTGCTAAATACAGTCACAATATGTAAATGACTATGATAATTAAAGTCGAGAGTGCGATTTAAGCGTGTGAACTCTTCTTAGACGTATAAATGTAGGTTTTCGGCTTTCGAAGGCTTATATTACGTTTTAGAGCTTTTTTGCAGGTTTCGTGTTTTCTACGATTTTAACCTCTAATTCTTCTTCTTCTCATGCATAGATGTGTCGCAAATTGAAATGACCAATCCTATACTTAAAAAAATCTCAATCGCTCAAAACGCGCTGTGCTTGAATTGAACTCATTATATGAATAACTAACTCTCTCCATTTCAACTCATCTTCTGTAAATAAAAAAATTCACCAAAGTTATTATTTGGTAAACCTGTGTTTTTAGAGATGATGATTTTTTGACACTTCTATATTTAGTCGAAGTTGATGAATCTCATTTTTCCAAGCGACTATTAGAATGAGCTATCATTTTTCTATATAAAGTCTTTTTACCCAATGACCTGTAATCTGTAGATCGTATGAATCCCTTACTTCCATTCTTTTTTGCTCATCTTCCATTTTTCTTTCCTTGTATTCAATATTCGATTCTTAAACTGATTCAGCTGTTGCAATCCATACTGTCTCCAAATTATATATGAATTACATTTTCTATCTATAGAGGCTCTACAGTTGACCTTACTTTCATTTTACTCAAATCAAGTGATTTCTTGTATCATTCGCGTTCCATGCGAAACTTGATAATCTCAAAAATACCCAATTTTGCAAATTTCTAAAAACAGCCAATAAGTTTACAAATACTAAACCTACATTTTTAGTGATGAAAATTTGTGTTCAGTTTCATGATTTCATATATGCAGTATCTCTTCATCCAAATGCGCATTTTAATCAGTGTTTGTTCTTCTTAAATCCATTCAGGTTTCAAATATAAAACAAAAAAGGCGTACCGCTACGCCTTGTGCTTAGTTACAAATCCAACAAGCAAGCTTACCAGCTCATCTGGCTTTTCAAAGATTGCCACATGTCCGCATTCCGGTAATAAAACAAATTCGCTTCCTTTGACTTCCTTATGAATCAGTTTTGAGAATCTTACAGGTTTCAACATATCATCCTCACCGCAAATAACCAGCGTAGGAGCTTTTATTTCCTTTAAACGATTCGTCATATAGATGTCATCATTAAACGTCTGATAGAGCTTGATTTGACCCTCCAAATAGGTTGGATCAACATGTGCAGTCGCCTTCGCTCTATTTTCCAAAAATTCTTTATTTTCATTCATGAATTTAGGTCCATAGATGCTTTTCGCCATTCCCCAGAAAAATGCGTATCCATCCTTCTTTTGACATAGATCAATCCAACGGTGATTTCATTTTTCATCGATTCATCTGCTTCGCTCACGGAATCGATGACTGTGATGGTTTTCACGAATTCCGGATGTCTGAATCCGATATTTAAAGCGACCTCGCCGCCATAGCTCGTTCCAATGAAATGTGCTTGCTTAATTCCTAAGTTCTTTAGAATCATGATTGTCTCTTCAGCATGCTCCTGAAATGTATAGGGTCCATCCGGCTTATCTGATTTCAGTTGTCCCTTGAAGTCATGCAGGATGACTCTGAAATCGTTTCTGATGAAGTACTTCATGATTTGATACCAGCTGTTTGTAGATGCCATCACGCCGTTTAAGAAAACGATGGTTTCACCTCTTGGGTTTCCGATATCTTCAACATGCAATTTAAAATCTTTAATGATCATTATAAATTCCTCCTCTAATGAAAAAGGGCGAGACGCCCTTTATTGATTGATGAAATCGAGTATGTCCTTGGTGAGTTGATCTGGCGCATCCACAAGCGGTGAGTGACCGCAATCATTATAGACGATGAGCTTCGAATTCTTTTCCAGAGCCTTGACATTTTCAAGTACCATATATTCAGGAACGACGATATCCTTGTTTCCCCAAGTATGAAGAACAGGACATTTGATCTTGTTGATATTTTGAGTTCCTGCATTGTAAAAGTTGTGAGCATCCGACATGTTTAAATTCGCCAATGCCCAATCCGCATCCGGTAGATTTCTTTGTTTCAATGACTCATTGATCCAAAGCAAATTATCTTCCGCGCTAGGTTTTCCAACGGTGTAAATGGTCTTGTCGAAGATCCAGCTCATCACTGGAAAATTCTTGTTTTTTTGAGCTTCGAGAAGCGGGATGACCTGTACGGGATCCTTCGCCATTTCATCTGCGGATTCATAGACTTGTCCAACAAGGAACTGTCCGTTTTCACCCTTCTTAAAGACAGGGTATCCGCGGTGCGTCGTCGAGTTGATCAAGATCAGTTTCTTAACGGTTTGAGGATAGGCTGCAGCGAGTTCCAAAGCAACTCCGCCACCTAGAGACCATCCAACTACATAAGCCTCTTTAACCTCTTTTCCTTGCATGAATAAATGCACGTCGTGTGCGAAATCGGCAAGGCTGTTTATTCTTCTGTAATAGCTTGAATCTCCATAACCTCTCAAGTCTGGTGCAAGCACTCTAATGTCTTTTGGAAGTCTTGCTAAAAGCGGTGTGAAGTGCTGGCTTGAAGAAAAATTACCGTGAATCAAAATGAGTGTCTTAGGTCCGTTCCCCTGTTCCAAATAGTGAATCACTTCACCATTCTTCAAAACGATTTGTCTCTTGTCCATCATAGTCCCTCTTTCTATTTTAGATTGTATAGGTTGCATCAAGTGCATTGATAAATCCTAAAACGAGCGTCGTGAATAATAATGGTTTTTCATACATGGATGCGTGTCCTACGCCCGGTAAAATAACGAGCTCTGAATTCTTGATCATCTGATTCAATTCCTTTTGGTTTGCAATTGGAGTCAGGTAATCTTCGTCTGCGGCAACAATCAAAGTCGGAGCGGTAATCAATTCCAATTCTTTTCTTGCATCAAAGGATTCCGCACTGTTGGTGAGTCTTTCCATTGCATCTAAGAAAACTGGATTTGAAAAGATGGGTATCAAGTATTGTTCACGCTTCTTCATCCAGTCCAAACGCTTTTCATAATAGCTTGGAGAATAGATGACAGGAATGGTCGCCTTGTAATACGTCGCACCGTCTCTCAACTTTCCAATCGCATTCCACTGGGAACCGATTTCAGCCAGCCATGGAGACGTGTAAGGCGTTGTGTTGAATAACACGAGTCTTTCGACTTTAGCGGGGTTTTTCACTGCGAAAAGGATTGCAACCTCACCGCCGTATGAAATGCCTACAATGCTGACTTTTGAAAGCTTTAATTCTTTTAACAAAGTCTCGATGATATCGACTTGGATAGATTGCGTATATTCGCTGTTGGGTAGTTTATCGCTTTGTCCCTGATCGATGAAATCAAGTCTGATGAGCTGATTCTGATGAGTCAAGGATTTAACAAAAGGTTCCCAGCTTTTGGTCGACATCATGATGCCGTTCAAAATCAAGATTGGTTTGCCTTCACCCTGAACATCATAGAATATTGATCTTCCCTTAAAATTTAAGTTTGCCATATTAAGCTCCTATGTAGCCTAGTTTGATTGCTTCTTGAGTTAGTTCATCTCTGAACTTTGGATGTGCGATGCTGATCAAGAGCTTCACGCGTTCAGCAACTGAAGTTCCTCTCAAGCAGACACAACCGTATTCTGTGACGACATAATCGACATCTGCTCTAGATAATGTGACTGCAGCGCCTGGTTTCAGGAATGGAACGATCTTTGAGATTTCTTCACGTTCTCCTGTGACAGGATTTTTCACATTCGCTGTGGAGTATAACGTGATGAAGCTCATGCCGCCCTTGGAGTTTTGAGCACCGACTGCAGTATCCACCTGGCCGCCTGTGCCGGAAAACTGTTTGTGTCCAATCGATTCGGAAGCGCATTGTCCGGTCAGATCGACTTCAATGGTCGTATTGATGGAAACCTGGTTGTCGTTTAATCCGATGATATGGGGATCATTCACATAGTTGCCGTTCAGTATTTGAACGCTTGGGTTGTTATCGATGAAATCATATAATTCTTGAGAACCTAAAGCGAAGCAGCAAACATGCTTGCCCTGGTGTGTTGTTTTCTTGGATCCGTTCGCAGCTCCCGCTTTGACAAGCTTCATCAAACCGCTTGTAAACATTTCCGTGTGGATACCTAAATCTTTCTTATGAAGAAGCGCGTGCGCAACAGCATTTGGTATGCCGCCGATGCCAAGTTGCAGCGATGATCCATTTTTAATCTTTGCAGCAATCAGATTCCCGATGGCGATATCCTTTTCGTTTGGTTCGACATCTGGAAGCGTTGGCGCAGGATAATCCACATTAACCATATAATCCACATGGCTGATGTGTAGTTCAAGATCTCCAAAGGTTCTTGGAAATTTCGGATTAATCTCTAGAATGACGATATCTGCAAGCGATACTGCTTCCTTCTCATAAACATTAGATAACGAGAGAGAAACATAACCATGCTTGTCAGGAGGTGTTGCAACTCCAACATAAATATTAGGTTTTGCATGTTCAAAACGCTTACGACCAGCAAGGTGTAAGTGATTGGGGATAAAAGTGATATTTCCGTTTTCTGATGCTTTTCTCAAATTCGCACCATAAAACCAGCTGTCAACTGAAAATGATGTTTTATAAACAGGATTCATAAAAAATTCAGCATTTTCAAATGGTAAACAGTTTGTAACACGCACACCTTGAACTTCTCCAGCTCTTAGGTGTAATGCCTTTAAAAATTCTTTGGGTTCCGCACCCGCCATGCCGGTAACGATCATATCATTGGATTTGACCAGTTGAATGGCTTCCAGGGTTGTTATTGTTTTTGGAGTTTTCATCATATGCCTCTTTTCTGATAAAAAGTTAAGGTGATGGGGAGAGTTTCCCCTCCCCATCATTTTAACATGTTAAGCTCTTATCGCGTCAATTGTTTCAATTTCTCTTACTTTATCAAAAGTATGAGTTTCAATATTATAATGTAATAATGACATCGCGTTGATACCATGACGTTTGCCGCCACCGAAGTCAACAGTTCCGCCCATTGGGATGTTAAGTGGTGCAGATTCCATAGCCTTGATGAAAGTTTCCCAAGTCAATGTACCAGTTCCAACTCTTTCAATACCTTCAATGAAGTTCATTGCTGCGATATAACCAGCAATAGCGAATGAATTCGCAAGCATCAAAGTCTTGTCGCCTTCTGATAAGAAGGAAGCATTATTGATTGCTTCTGCGAATATAGCTAAATCAGCTTGTCCTGAAGTAGAGAAAATGTCAACCCAAGCATTTGTATAAATATCAAATCCATAAGAAGTAGCAACGTCAACTGCAGTCGCATCCGCATTTACATAGGATGTGAAGACAGGTACTGTCATACCTAAAGTTTGCATAACGCCGATAGCAGCCTTGAAAGGAGCCTGGTTAGATGCAACGATGATAGCTGATACGCCAGCTGAACGGAATGCTTCAACAGCTGTAGTTAATGCAGCAGTGTCAGCAGCAGCGAATGAGCTAAATGTGAAGTTATCAAATACGCCTAAAGTCTTCGCTTCAATTTCAATACCGTCTTTAATGGATAGACCGTCATCAGTTAATGTGTGTAACACACCAATCTTAGCGTTTGCAGGAAGAGCTGCGTCATCATTAGCACCATAAACAGCTTCATTGATTGCACGAGCAGTCATGATTCTTCCGTCAGTCAAATAAATAGGCTGAACTGGCATAACTGGATCTAGAGGTGATCTTTCGCTATACAAGACGTTAACGCCTGTAGCAGCATAAACCATTGGAACACCAGTTTCTCTGATGATACCAAGAGTGTTGCTTACTGTGCCTGTTCCGAAATGTCCAACAAGTGAGAAGACTTTGTCTTCATTGATTAATGCTCTTGTATTTGCAATACCAACAGCAGCATCAAAGAAACCATCGTCTCTGTTAACATATTCAATTAAACGGCCATTCACGCCACCAGCTTCATTGAACACTTCAAATGCTGCCATCATACCATTCTTGAATGGAATACCGACAAATGATAATGCTCCTGAAAGGACTGCAGTGTTACCTACTTTAATTGATGTTTCAGTGATACCTTGAACAGTAGTCGCACTAACTTGTGCGAAGAATGATGCAGTGAGTTCTTCATAAGTAACGATGACATCGTACTTACCAACAACGCCTTGCGCAAATCCTGACAATGTGTAATCTTCTGGATCAAGAACTTCTTTTCTACCAGTACTGAAAGTAACTTCAACGCTTAAGCCTGCAGGATTAAATGCTTCCTGACGGTTGTAAATTTGTTGAGTAGGTACGGATAGGATAGTCAATCCAAGTGCAACTTCTGGAGCTTCTGGGTCGAAGATTGCAACTCCGAAGGATACAGTGATGCCTTCATAAGTAACTACGACTGTTTTTAGACCAGCTGCAGTTGAACTGAAGCCTGACAATACGTAGTCAGTTGCTGTTAAGACCATGTCTGTTCCGTCAGAATTGATTGCGGTAACAACCATTCCAGCAGGATCAAATGCATCCCCAACAATGTATTCAACCTTTGTTGGAGGTGTTACTGTCAAACGATCAACAGTAACTTCTTCTGGTGTACAAGCTGCTAAACCAAATGCAGCGATGAGCACGAGAAATAATGCTACGATTCTTTTCATAATTTTCTCCTTTTTCTTTGCCGTTAGGCATATATTCTTATTTGTTTCCTAGAAACAAGTGAATCCTTAGTGACTTGAACCTAAATATGCATTGACGAGCTGTTCATCCTTGAGCAATTTTTCTCCTGATCCTTCGCTCACGATTTTTCCCAACGCGAGAATGTAACCATAATCTGCAATTTTTAACGTTTGAAATGCATTTTGTTCAACGATCAAAATTGTTCTTCCCTGTTCTTTAATGCGCTTGATGATTTCAAAGATGTCTCTGACAATCAACGGTGCCAAGCCTAGCGAAGGTTCATCTAGTAATAGCAGTTTTGGATTTCCCATCAATGCTCTGCCGATGGCGAGCATTTGCTGTTCTCCGCCTGATAAAGTCGATGCTTGTTGTTTTCTGCGTTCATGAAGGATTGGGAAGTATCCGTAAACTTCATCGAGCAAACCCTTGATGATTGTGTTTCGGCTTGATTTGGTTAACATGATGACGCCTGTCTCATCGGAGGTTTCTATAATTCTTTTCTTGATGGAGTATGCACCGACAAGCAAGTTTTCTTCAACGGTCAATCCGTTTAAAATCAATCTTCCTTCTGGTGACTGGACAATGCCCATCGCGGTTATTCTGAATGGATCCTTATTGACGATATTTTCACCATCAAAGTGAATCTTGCCGGATTTAACCTTTACAATGCCTGAGATGGAACGGATGGTTGTTGATTTTCCAGCGCCGTTCGCGCCAAGTATTGCAACAATCGTTCCTTCATTGACATCCATGTTGATGCCTTTAACAGCGCGAATGATGCCATAGTCAATAATTAAGTCTCTGATTTCTAATATGGCCATCTTATTCGCCTCCTAGGTATGCTTCTTGAACAAGCTTGTTGGATTGAATTTCTTTTGGTGTTCCGATAGCAAGCTTCTTGCCGAATGAGATTGCACAGATAGTATCGCAAATTTCCATGACCAGATCCATATCGTGCTCGACGAGGAAGATGGTGCATTTGTAGTCCTTTTGAATCTTGCGGATGGTATGAACCAGTTTTTCTGTTTCAATATCATTCAAGCCTGCAGCAGGTTCATCCAAGATGATTAATCTGGGATTGGTCATCAACGTTCTTGCAAGTTCGACAAGTTTCAAGATGCCATAGGGCAATCCTAGAGGATACCAGTCTTTATAGAGGATGAGATCGAGATCTGTTAGGATTTTGATCGCACGGGCTCTCAATATTTCTTCTTCACGTTTGTATCTTCTGGTATGAACTAGGTGGCTGAAGAAGTTTGTATGATACAAGGTGTGAGCACCGACCAAGAGATTATCCAAGATGGACAGTTCCCAGATCAGTTCAACGTTTTGGAATGTGCGGACGATGCCTTCTTTGATGACGTTGTGAACCTTGAAATCATTGAGTAAAACATTATCTAAATTGCGGTCCTTGTAGATGACTGTTCCGCTGGTTGCCTTATAAAACTGGGTGATGCAGTTAAACACTGTTGTTTTACCTGCGCCGTTCGGTCCGATTAATCCAAAGACTTCACCAGCCTTGACATCAAATGACAAGTGATCGACTGCGACAAGACCACCGAACTTCATGGTCAGATCCCTTAGGGATAAGATGACATCGTCATTCATTTCATGTTGGGTATCTGTAATGTTCAAGGTTGATTTCTGTTTGACGATGGACTCGATTTTTTCTTTCAGCTGTTTATTGCTGATGTCAGTTTTTGACTTTTGTTCAGCAATAATCTTTTCATTTTCTAATAGAAGTGCTTGATTCTTTTCTTCATGCAATTTGTTCAATCTTGCTTTTTCAGCTTCATATGCAATCAGACTTCCTCGAAGTTGAATCTCAGTTTTGGAACGTGCGCTAAATTTTTGATGAACAAGTTCTTTTTTCTCATTGTTCTTTTTTAAAGCAAGATCTTTTTGAAGTTGTGCTTTTGCAAGCAATTCTTCTTTAGCGCTTGGATTCTTGCTCAATCCTCTTTTCAGGGATTGCGCGATTGCTCTTTGCTGCCAAACGAGTTTTTCATCCAACTTTTTAATTAGAGGAGCTTCGAATATTTCTAGATAGGATAGATCTGACAAGGTTTCAAGTTCAAGCGCGTAGAGTTCCTTTTGATGCGATTGACCCATCTTTTTGAGCTCTTTGATGCGTTTTTGATCCAGCTTTTCCTTGATGACATCCACATACTGCGTTTGGTAACGCATTTTGTACTTCAACTGTTCGATTTGATGATTATAGCGGTTATTCAGAGTATTTGCTTTATTGTTTGCCATAGCGATACTCCTTATAGGATCGTATAATACCGTTGATCTGTTTTTTTGTAAAATTAGATAAGTCCTTGAACATGCGGATGATGCCACCTGGATAGAACATGACAACCAAGATGATCAATGCGCCGTTTAGAATAAAGGAAGCATTTCCATAGACTTGGAAGAATTCAATCCGTTTTAAGACGAGCTGGTCTAAACCGAAAATCAACAAGGATCCTAAACCTACGCCCCAAATGGACTTGGAACCGCCGATGACGACTGCAGCAAGGATATTCAAGGATAATGCGATACTCCACATGTTTGGAGTGGTTGCACGGTTGTAAGTCATATAGAGCATGCCGCCGATGACTGCGATGACTGTTGAAATGACGAAGGTCATCAAACGGTATTTCAATACGGAAATACCCATGGCTTGCGCAGCTGAAGTGCTGTTTTTGATCGATAGCATCGCTCTTCCAGTTGGGCTTGCGATGATATTAACGACTGAAATCATCACAACCACCATGAAGAACACGAGAATGAAGTAAACCTCTTCTCGTTCAAGGACTTTACCGAAGAATTCCGGGCGAGCGATTTGAACGCCATTGACGCCTCCTGTGACTGGAGTCCAGAACTTAAAGACTTCAACCAATATCTCCGATAAACCAAGAGTGATGATGGCGAGATACATGCCTTCGATTCTGAGAGAAATAAACCCGACAATCGTACCCAAGATAATTGCAAGCACGACTCCAAGGATGAACGCAACGAAGAAATTCATACCCATTTGATTGAATACGAAACCGATGACGTAGCTGCCGACTCCGATAAACCCTGCGGTTCCGAGTGAAGCCAGTCCGGCGTACCCAAGAAGAAGGGTGAACCCTAAACCAACAATCATGTAAATCCAGATATTTGCTAGAATATCAACCGCTGATGGTTTCAAAATACCAGAGTTGCCCAATACCTGAATCAAAATCATGACGAATGCTGCCAAGAAGATTCCGAAGAACGGATGTTTCGTAAAACTTTGAAAACGATTAAGCAAGGTGAGTTGAGATGTTTTTTTATTTTCCATAGTCAGTTCACACCTTCTTCGCTATCTTTTTACCAAACAAACCGACTGGTTTGATCAGAATGATGATTAATACTAGAATATACACAATCGCGTTCGCCCACGTGTTGGAAACAAACTTCCATGCGAATACGCGCGCAAGTGGAATAATGATAGCTGCGACGATTGGTCCTCCAAAGCTGGAAAAACCACCTAAAACAGCTGCTAAGAATCCATTCACCTGCAAACTGATCATAATATCTGGAGAAAGTGTATAGACGGTTGGAGCATAAAGTGCAGCTGCAAGCGCACCTAAGCCACCGGCGATACCCCAACTCATTGCGGTAATGAACTTGGTATTAACGCCCATCATGCTTGCAACAACTTCATTGGATGCTGTCGCACGAACGCCTAAACCCCATTTTGTATACTTCATCGCAACGAACATGATGGATAAAACAATGATGGCGATGATGATGGAAATCAAATTATGGCTTGGCAGATATAAAGGAATATTACCTCCGACTGGAATCTGATAGACAACAGCGGATAGAGGTTTTGGCGTCGCCATCGGGAAAATCCCGAAGGTGATTGGCAACAAGCCGGAAATAACAAGAATCATTCCCATCGTGATCATCTGCTTGGTAATCGCATTGGAGTATTTTGATTTTCTGATGATGAACACGTCGATTGCGACTCCAAATGCGAACCCTACGATGATACCAATCAAGATAGAGATGATGAGCAGGGTGACTGGAGAACTGTTTGGAAAATTGACTTGGAAATATTTAGAGAAAAATGCGGTGACCGTATACGCAGAAAATGTTGCTATCGAACTTTGAGCAAAGTTTGTCGTATACGATGTTTTAAAAATTAATACAATCGCCATCGTGATCAGGGCGAGAAACGCAGCCCCGGTCAATCCGGAGAAAATCATAGTTAATAGTTGTTGAAGATCCATAGTCTACCCCCATCTTATGATATTTGCCGCCCAGACATATCCAATGCCCGCAGCCAACATGCATACGACGGTTCCGTCTTTCACTTGTCCAGACCGTAATGCTAAATGTAATGATAATATTTGATCGATTTGCCCGATATGACCGTAGTCCTCTAAATAGATGGACTGATCAGGAGACAAACCGAGTTCTGATACCATGGAATCATGACCAGAACGCTTGATATGAAGAATATCTAGGAAGGTGATGTCTTTTCTGGTCATGCTTGATTTTCTTAACGATTCATCAATGCATTTATACCAGTTCGGCATCGATACTTCATTCAATCTGTTCTTCATCTTGACTGGATCCATGAGACGCAGTGATTTCTTCGCTTCATCCATGTTTGCGAGCGTAATTGGATTGCATAAGCCCCCAATTTCGACACCGGCAGTTCTAGATAAAGACCCATCGCCAATCACATGGGATCCAAGCAATAAGTTTTTGTTATAATTCTTCTTTAAGATGATGGCTCCGCCACCAGCTCCAAGATTGTACATCATGGACATGTCTTTATCGGTATAATCGACAAAATCGCCATTTCTGTAACCGCCAACCACCATGATCATGTTGATTTCATCATCAGCAATGAGCATGTCTTTTGCCATCTTCATCGCAGAAACAGTTGTGCAGCAACGATTTTGAACGTCGATGCCCCAAGCGTTTAATGCTCCGATTCTATCTTGGATATATAAAGCAGAAGTCGTTAATGGATATTCCTTCCATTCTTCTGTCACGCTTAAGATCACATTGATCTCAAGTGGATCGACTCCGGTATTTTTTAAGGCATCAAGTGCAGCGAGCGCACCCATTTCCTGTGTTCCGTCTGTAGACATATCGCCAGGTACTGTTTTTTCACGGATACCAAGCTTATCGATGACAGCCTGTTCACTCCATAACCCTTTAGTTGCTTCACTAACTTCTCTGGCAGTAAAACGTCCTTTAGGCAGGTATATTCCGGTTCCAACTATTCCAACATTTGGTTTGTTCATAAGGAACCCCTCTCTTAGATTTTTATTTTTTATTATAAACGCATTCCGCCGTTGACATTGAGTGTATGGCCAGTCACATAAGATGATTCATCCGATGCCAAGAATAATGCAGCGTTTGCAATTTCATTGGGTTGACCGAGTCTCTTCAACATTGTCAATTTAGCGAATTCATCAAGAAGATCCTGAGGAATAGTTTTTAAAATATCAGTCATGATATAACCTGGAGCGATTGCATTGCATCTGACATTCGCGCCTTTTCTAGCAAATTCCTTAGCCCAAGTCATGGTTAAACCAAGGACTCCGGCTTTAGTTGCTGCATAGTTTGCCTGTCCGATGTTTCCAAATACTCCGACTACTGAAGAAATATTGATGATTGAACCGTATCCGTTTGTTTCCATCAAAGGTCCAAACAGGCGTGTCATGTTAAATACACCCTTAAGATTGACGTCAATGACCAAATTCCATTGATCATCTGTCATTTTTCTAGTCATCGCATCCTTGGTAATACCTGCGTTATTGACTAAAATGTCTACTTTTCCATATTTAGCAACAACTTCATCATAAAACTTTTGGATAGCTTGAACATCTGTGACGTTTAAGTGATATCCAAAGACGTTCTTGGCTTCATAGGATAAATCTCCCATATCTGCTGCAATGACTGTTGCACCTTCTCTTGCGAATGTTTCTGCGATAGCTTGACCGAGTCCCTTAGCGCCGCCAGTAACGACAGCAACCTTATTGTCTAATCTTCCCATGTTTGTTTCTCCTTATTTTTATTATTATTTTTTAAACTTTTTTCAAAACGACTGCAGTGCCCATTCCACCACCGATGCATAAGCTGGCAAGACCAAGCTTGGCATCAGGATTCTTAAGCATCTGATACAACAATGTCACAATGATTCTGTTTCCGCTTGCTCCAACTGGATGGCCTAAAGCGATTGCTCCGCCGTTTAAGTTGGTTCTTGCAAGAATTTCTTCTTTAGTGAGGGAGAATTCATCTGTAAGTTCCTTGATAACGCCAAGCGATTGCGCAGCGAATGCTTCATTCAATTCGATCAAGTCCATATCAGAAAGAGTTAATTTAGCCATCTTAAGCGCATTGATGATTGCTGGAGTTGGTCCTAGTCCCATAATTGATGGGTCTACACCACCTTGACCGATACCAACAAGTTCAGCAATAGGCTTTAAATTATGCTTTTTAACATAAGTTTCGCTGGCAAGAATAACGAAGCTTGCTCCATCATTGATTCCTGATGCGTTACCTGCTGTTACACTGCCGTCTTTTTTGAATGCTGGTCTTAATGTGGAAAGCTTTTCTAGATTTGTTGTTCTGTTGATATATTCATCTTGATCAAAAACGATATCACCCTTTTTGGAAGTTATAATCACAGGCACAATTTCATCTTTGAATTGACCAGAATCTTGAGCTTTAGCCGCTTTTTGTTGAGAATGAAAAGCGAATGCATCTTGTTCCTGTCTGGTGATGCCGTATTTTTCAACAATGCGTTCAGCGGTAACACCCATGTGTTGTCCATCAAAAGCATCTGTCAATGCATCATAAATCATGTGATCCTTCATGGTTTGATCACCCATCTTAACACCGGTACGTGTGGTTCCGGGAACTAAGAATGGCGCATAACTCATGGATTCAACACCACCTGCAACAACGAGTTGGTGCATGCCAAGTGCGATGCTTGTATATCCATTCATGACAGTTTTCATGCCGCTTCCGCATGCCATGCTTACAGCATAAGCAGGGATGGATACTGGGATGCCGCTTAATATGGATACCTGTCTTGCGATACCTTGACCAAGTCCTGCAGGTAAAATGTTACCGACAAGCACTTCGTCAATGTCATTTACATTGACTGCAGTTTCTTTTAATAATGTCTTTAGGACCTGTGAACCAAATTGTGCAGGGTGAAGTGGTGCAAGTGTGCCCATGAAAGAACCGGTCGCACTTCTTTTAGCTCCGACAATAAAAACTTTGTTCATGTTAAATCTCCTTTTATATTTACTTTTTCATTGAATATACGGGTATGAATTAAAGCAAAAAACGAGCCTTGGCTTATCAATTGCATGAATTGAGAGTTCCCAGGTGGTTTTTTAATAACTTGAATAAATATTCATAATACGACTTCATTCTATCACAGCAAAAAATGTTTGTCAATCAATCGCACATCATTTGTTGAACAAAATAAAAGCGTTTACAAAAACACGAAGTTATCTGCAGTTTTAAATTGAATTGGTAACGATAATTGAAAAAAATAAAACATTTTCAGTCGTATGAGTCGATTCATTATGTTTTATAAAGATGTATACGTTTACAACATGAATGATGGATTGTTGAAAAATAAGGACTGGATAAATAGAATAGACGATCATTTTCAGATCTCGAATTGTTGCTATGAATTACAAAATCATTTTTGTGATGACTTATTCATAGTTGCGATTTTTCATGACAAGACAAGGATTTTTTTTGAAAAGGTACATAGTAAAACCGTTTTTTCATGGATTCTTCAGTTGCTCGATTGAATCCGACTTTTGAATGTGCGATTTTTCTTGTTGTTTTTTTGTTTTTTTTAGTATACACTTATAGTAGGTGATACCATGAATCAGGCAAATTACCGTCTTCCAAAGAGAAAAGATGGTCAAAAAACGTTTGAACAAATTATTGACACCGCGAAAAAACTGTTTTCTAAAAATGGTTATCAAGCAACGTCAATCAATGAAATTATTCAAAAAGCAGGCATTGCCACTGGCACTTTTTACCTTTATTTTGATGATAAATTCGCGTTATACTCTTATGTTTTAGCGAAATATAGAAAATCTATCCGTCGTGCGATCAGCGAAGGCATCGCACACGCGACGACACGTTATGAAAAAGAACGTTTAGGTTTGAGATCATTTTTGAAGTTCGCTTGGCAGGATCCTCTTGCATACCGGATTATTTGGGAATCGATGTTTGCAGATAAAGCCTTGTTTAGAGAATACTATGAAACATTCAGCCATGACTATGTCAGACAGCTGGATCATGCAGTCAAAGACGGTGAAGTCAGAAATGATGTGGATTTGGAGACCTTATCTTATATTTTGATGGGTATATCAAATTTCGTCGGTCTACAGGTTTTGTTTAGAGATACGCTTTCCGATGAGGATCTTGATAGAATCACTGATCAGGTGATGAAGGTTTTAACTAGCGGCATGTTTACTCAAAAGCTCGAATAGAGCTTTTTTCTTTAGCAAGCATCTTATAATATGTAATATAATGTATGTAACGATGGTTGAGGTGATTTTATTGATCAGATCTTTGGTAAGGATTGCGAATGAACTGAATAAGTTGAATGTGAATTGGGCTCTAGGGGGGTCATTGATGCTTTTTCAATATGGATTGACAGAAAAAGCGCATGACTTAGATATTATGGTTGAACTTGAAGACTATAAGATTGCCGATGCCGTGCTTTCCTCACTGGGAACAAAATTAAAAAAAAGGGAAGAAAAATCCCTTGTTTATTTGACTGAGCATTTCAATGAATATGTAGTGGATGGAATCGATGTTGACTTGATGGCTGGTTTTCAGGTTTCACATGAAAAAGGTGTTTACAGGTATGCTTTCGATGAACTGTCCATGCCTGAATCTAAATGGATTGATGGTATAAAAATCAATTATGCCGCCCTTGAAGACTGGTATGTCTTATATCAGCTCATGTCACACGGTCCTTTAAAAGCGAACGCAATCGAGCATCACCTCTTTAAAGAAGGAGTAAAGCATCCGATTCTCTTAGAAAGAGCACTTCGGGGAAACCTTCCGGAATCAGTCAAAAACAGAATTGAAGGATTGTTGTATCAATCACATCCTGAATATAAAGTGATTTAAAAAGAAAATAAGACCTGCTAGGTCTTATTTTTCTTCTTCTTTCTTTGGAGCGTCTAATTTGCAGGTTCCGAATCCAAAAATACGGTAAATGATGCAGAACTTGAAGTAAGCGGTCACAAGCATCAAAATTGCGCCGATGATGAACCATGGGCTTACGAAAGACAATACTACAAACACGAACGCAAGAAAATAACGAACGTACTGGTCAAGCTTGCCAACATTTTCTTTAAACTTCATCCTATCACTCCTTTATACTTTTATTATATAACTATTTTGAATTCATTGCTAATAAATCGGCATCACGGTGATGTCAGAACCGTCACAAGGAACGTCTAAACGGCAATTCAGCTTATTTTCAATGCCCTGTCCGAGTTCAAATCTGAAAAAGTCAATAACATCCATTTCTTTTTCCTTGAGCAATTCACCCACGGTGATGGAAGGATTCTTGATGTAGGGTTGAGTTAAAAGGCATAAATCATTCAAATGATTTTTAAATTTTTGTTCATCAAAACTGCCATTTGTTTTCTCATACATGAATTTTTCATAATTGATCGTATCTTGATCAATCAATTCAGGATGGATGTAAATTGGCGAGTTTGCTGCGACCTGCATGGCGAGACTGTTTGCGATATCCTTTTGATCATCGCACAAAATCACCAATGTCGAAATCTTGCCGCCTAAATGCACATAGGATCCAAATCCCTGGTGCATTGTCTTTTTAACGCGGTAAAAACGTCTCAAATAAGCATTTTCTTTGATGATTGCGCTTGTTCTTTGAATCTTTTCTTCGACAGTCACGCCATCAATCACGAATTTTAATGCATCCTTCACATTATTGACTTTTGAAGCAACCAAATTTATTCCCAATTCTTTCATCAATTTTTGAAAATGCTCATTTTTAGCGACAAAGTCAGTCTCCGCATTCACTTCATAAAGGATGGCCTCATCGCCTTGAATCACGATATTGGTTAACCCTTTTGATGCGACTCTTGCATTGCCTTCAGTTTTATGAACTGTCTCTGTCAAGATCTTCAACGCTTCCTCATAATGGTCATTCGTTTGTTCAAGCGCCTTCTTGCATTCGAGCATGCCTGCTCCTGTTTCTTCTCTTAATCTTTTTAATAGTTTGGTATCCATGATGTCCTCCACATGTACTTTTATTATATATCAAGTTGCATTAAAACCTTAAGAAAACGAATAAACTAAACAAAAAAGGACCGAAGTCCTAATCGTTGAATAGTGTGAGTTGCTCCATGCCGTATTTCTTCGTTCCAGAGATGATGCGCTGCCATTTCGAGCTTCTGCCTTTGCCCAGGGGACGAATCTTGTCTTCATCCTTCAACCGCTTCAGTGTGCGGTCGATGGTGGCATCAGAGACGTTTGGATGTCTTTTTCTGATTTCTTCTTTTGTGAAAATCTCTTCTAATTTCAAAATGCTGTTTTCAATGTTGTTTGACTTGTTCAGTTCACGTTCGAAAACATATTCATGCGCCATTTCGTCAACTTCTTCATATGCTTTGATCATCAGATTGACCAACATTCTGGAAAGCATATCGGTTTGTGCGAACCCAGACGACCAATAATAGGTTGCTGTGATGATTCCGCTCTTCCACCCATCCTTATCCTTCAGGAAGTATTTGAAGAAACTTACATATTTGAAAACATTGAAATCTCTTGCTAAAAGCGCATATAAAAGAATTAATGCAACTAAGTCGTTATGCTTGGATAAGATATCCATGTTTAAAAAATCAACATAGAAATTGGCGATCAGTTGCGTTAATTCATGCTTCTTGGATCTTAAGTTTTTTTCAAATAGTTGAATCAGCTTTTCAAGATCATCCTTTTTAGATGCTTTCTTAAGCTTTAAAACGCCTTCTTCTTGTTTTTCATAAGTATTGAAACTGATTGAATCTGTATTTTTTGATAAGAGTTTGATCAGGTTTCCCACTTCGTTGACCAAAAGCTCAAAGTTTTCTGGACCCTTGTGCAACTGGGTGAGAGCTGTCTTCAAATTGGAGAGTAAAAACTCGTCCTTGGTTCTTGCAGCCATGGGCTTTTTGGCGAAAAGCTTGATTCTCGCATCCGTCATCTTCAAATCCAGAAGGTGAGCAAGCGAAACTAGATTGTTTTCCATGGTTTTTTTCTCAAACGCATATAAATCCCGGTTGAATAAATCATCGTAATAAAAAGATTTACCCTTGGATTCATAAAGAGATAAGAGTAACAGCATGACCTCGTTTGAGATTTGGATGCGCTCCATGTTTGCTAATGCCTTCATGTCATTCCACCTTTACATGTTTTTTTAGTGATTAAAGCTTGAACCGCCGATGAATTCTCTTAATAATGAATTGCATGGCACGATTTCATCATCGATATCATTGAAATATTTCAAAAATTTGAGCAAACGGTTTGCGGTGATGAAGTGTCTGTTATCTGTTGGAATCGCCATCAGCTGTGCAACAGCATGTTTCTTCAAGACTGCGAATTCATAGGTAAGTTCTGAGTTAAAAACGTAATTAGCTTCCTTTTGGAAAGGGTAAATCCATAGGAATTCTCCACGTCTGACGGATGCCCACATGTCCATGGTATCGATTGCAGATGAATTTCTATATTTCTGATCTCTGACGATTCTTCTCAGAAGTCTTAGTTCCGTAATGGAAATTGGATTATGGTTATCGATATGAAGCTGGGTTTGAGGTGCGATATAGATATTGAATTTTTGATGCTTAGGAATGCTTGATGTCAATTTCTCATTCAATGCATGGATGCCTTCTATGATGATCGGCGTGTCCGAATTGAGATGAATCACTTTGCCTTTTTCTCGTAAACCGGTCTTGAAATTGAATTTTGGCAATACAATATCCTGTCCTTGAATGAGGGCGAGCATATCATGGTTGAACAATTCTACATCGAGTGCATCAACATGTTCTAAATCTGGTGATTGATCGGGATTCTTCGGAGCGAGATGCTTGCCTAAATAGTAGTCATCAATCGAGATCATCACAGGCTTTATGCCTCTGGTCATCAGTTCAATTCTGAGTCTATTGGAAAATGTTGTTTTCCCTGATGACGAAGGACCTGCAATCGCAATCAGTCTGATGTTTTCAATGTTGGTTTGAATCAATGTTCCAAGCTCGTTCAACATATGCATATGCTTGGTTTCACACATGTTCACGAAGTCAACTGCAGACTGGTGATCCTTCGCATATTCATTGATTTTAGGAATGGTGTTTCCTTGGATGACCTTGCCCCACTTCGCCGCTTCCTTAAGCGCCATTCCGAAGGTTGGCTCATCAACGAATTTAGGAATTTGACCATTGATTTCAGCTCTTGGATATTGGATTAAAAAGCCTGGATGGTAAGGAAATAAAACATAGTTTTTCAAGTATCCTGTCGATGGCAGCATATACCCGAACATATAGTTGATGTACCCGTCGCATTCATATAAATTGACATAGTCTTCCTCCCTGTATTCAAGGATGGAAACCTTGTCCGGCATATCGAGTTCCGTATAGAGCTTGGTAGCTTCTCCGACAGAAACACGCTTTCTTTCAATCAATAAATCTTTCTTGATCAGCTGGTTGACTTCAGCTTTGATTTTTTCTACAAGCTTGGCGTCAACCGCACCTTCGAAATGCTCTAAAACTGCTAAAATCGATCTTGAAATGCTATAGTTGAATTTGACTTTAGCATTCGGGTATAGATTTTTGATGGCCATCGCGATGACATAGCGCAATGTGGATTCATAAATCCGGATTGCGTCTCCGTTGTCATACTTTAAAAAGCTGACTTCAGCATCCTTTGTCAATATAAAACTTAATTCTCTTAATCTCCCGTTGACGGTTGCTGCCAAAACGTCACTTACTTTTAATTCTGTTGCGATATCTTTTAATACAACAGGACGATCGTAGGTATAGGGGGTTCCTCCGATGTTGATTTTCATACGTATTCTCCTCTTTTATTCTTCATCTTCATCGAACAGATCGAATCTGTTCAGATGTATTTTTTTATTGTCTTGCGTGACGACTTCCTCTTTCAAGATATCCACGGTTTCAGCAGGTTTGATGATTTTCTTTTTGCTGACTTTCTCAACTTTGTCTTCTGTTTCTTCTTCAACCGCGTTGAAAATCTGGATGGAATAACCTTTTCCGATAGCTTCTTCGTCAAACATTTTCTTGCCGAACTTGTTACCTGAATATTTGAGTTCTGATGCTGTTGTTGTGAGTGATCCCTTTTCAGTGATGATCAAAACCTTGACATTTTCTTTTTGTTGAGCCTTCGATAAGCGTTGAGCGGATACTGCGAGATGCGGATTGGCTTTTTGATGGTCAACGATTAATATGCCTCTTCTGTTTCTATTGTAGATGGGCAGTTCTTCAACAACATCCTTGATGACATGCCCTCTGTTGGTTAAAATAATGAAATCGTCGCCTGGGTTGACATAAAGCGCAGATGCGACTTCATCATCCTCGGACAAGCTCATGCTCTTGACTCCGCCAGCCTGGAGGCCGTATAAAGGAAGTTCATCGGTTCTGAAACGAAGGGCGTAACCCTTCTTGGAGATGGCAAGGATGTTTTTACGTTCACCCATGTCAACATGGACGAGCTCATCATGATCTGATAGTTTCATCGCCTTGATCGACTTATTGTATCTGGATACTTCAAAATCAGTCAACTTGGCTTGTTTCATCATGCCTTGCGCAGTTGCTAAGAGCAGGGTATCGCCTGATTGGAAGCTTTGAACGTCAATGACTTTCAAGATCCGTTCATTCTTCTCAACTGGCGTGATGTTGTTGATATATACACCTAAATCCTTCCATTTTTGCTCATCAATCTTATAGACTGGAAGGAAGATATAATTCCCGACATTGGTGAAAATAAGCAGCGTATCCAAGGTATTGATTTCCTTTTCGAAAATCAAGGTGTCATCAGCTTTCAGTCCAGCTTTTTCAGAAGCTTGATAGCTTCTTAACGATGCCCGCTTGATATAGCCTTCCTTGGTGATGCCGATCATCACCTTTTCTTCAGAAATAAGTTCCTTATGGTCAATCTTGATATTTTCAATTTCAGCTTCAATCTCAGATTTTCTGGGTTCAGCCAAAACCAACGCTGCTTCCGTCAGTTCCTTCTTAATCACTTTTCTAAGCACAGTTTCAGAAGATAAAATCTGTTCAAGCTCTTTAATTCGATCTGTCAAGCCCTTGCTTTCCTGCTCGAGCGCTAAAATATCGGTGTTGGACAAACGGTATAACTGCAAAGTCACAATCGCTTCAGCTTGCAAATCGGTAAAGTCAAATGCCTTCATGATATTCTCTTTCGCATTCGCCTTGTTCTGCGAAGCGCGGATGATCTTGACAATCTCATCAACGACTGAAACCATCTTGATCAAGCCTGAAACGATATGCTGGCGCTTGGTTGCCTTAGATAATTCGAAATTGGAACGGTTAGTGATAACATCCTTTTGATGGTTGACATACGCCTTCAAAATGGGAACGATACCGACTAAAACTGGACGATGGTTTAAAATAGCCACCATGTTGTAGCTGTATGCGACCTGCAAATCCGTAGATTTGAATAAATAGTTCAATAAAAACTGTGCATCCGCACCCTTTTTCAAATCAATCGCGATTCTTAATCCTTCACGGTCGGATTCATCCCTAATTTCAAGAATATCATCAATCTTCTTATCGATACGGAGCATGTCAATAGACTTGACAAGCTCGGCTTTATTCACTTCAAACGGAATTTCGGAGATGATGATCCTGTCTTGACTCTTTGACATTTCTTCAATGAATGTCTTCGCACGGATGACAACCTTTCCTGCTCCAGTCTCTAACGCTGAGATAATGCCGTTATGGCCTTGAACGATGCCTCCGGTCGGGAAGTCCGGACCTTTGATGATTTTAGAAAGTTCTAAAGCGGTAATATTCTCATTATCCAGATAGGCGATGGTGGCATCCACCACTTCCTTTAGGTTATGGGGAGGTATTTTGGTTGCGTATCCGGCGCTGATGCCTGTTGCTCCATTGACGAGCAAATTCGGAAATTTGGCTGGTAATACGACTGGTTCCATTTCTTCATCATCGAAGTTAGGAACGAACGGTACGGTTCTTTTATCAATATCTCCGAGTAAATATTCAGAAGCTAAAGATAATCTTGCTTCCGTATAACGCATCGCTGCTGCGGAGTCGCCATCGATCGAACCGTTATTTCCATGCATATCGATCAAAGGCACTCTCATTTTAAAGTCTTGGCTTAAACGAACCATTGCTTCATAAATGGAGGAATCACCATGAGGGTGATATTTCCCCATGACTTCTCCAGCGATTCTCGCTGATTTCTTATAAGGTTTGTTATGGAGCATGCCCATCTGCTGCATCGCGTATAGAATACGGCGCTGAACAGGCTTAAGGCCGTCTCTCGCATCAGGAAGCGCGCGATCTTGAATGATGTATTTTGAATAACGCGCAAAGCGTTCAGAAACGATATCTTCAAGGTTGGATTCAATGACTTTTTCTATAAACTTGTCTAACTTATCGCCGATTGCCATCATTCCACCTCTTTCTGAAGTTCAAAATCATCTGAAATTTCAAAATCAACATTTTCTTCAATCCATAAACGGCGTGGCAAAACATCGTCTCCCATTAAAACGGAGATGCGTTTGTCAGATGCGCTCATGTCATCAATTTTAACTTGGATCAAGGATCTAGTTTCCGGATTCATCGTGGTTTCCCAAAGCTGAGTCGCGTTCATTTCACCTAGACCTTTATAGCGTTGGATGTTATATGGCGTATCATCAATCGCCGCTTTGAGCTGTTCATCGCTCCAAGCATATGTAATTTCCTCTTTCTTGCCTTTTTTACGTGTCAGCTTATAAAGAGGCGGTTGAGCGAGATAAAGCCTTCCATCCTCAATCAGAGGTCTCATATACCTGAAGAAGAAAGTTAAAAGCAGTATTTGGATATGTGCTCCATCCGTATCGGCATCGGTCATGATGATGACTTTGTTGTAGTTGCATTTCTTGAGTTCGAAATCGACGCCTAAATCTGCACCGATGGTGTAGATGACGGTCGCGATTTCTTCATTCTTCAAGATAAGATCGATTGCTGTGCGTTCGGTGTTGATTACTTTTCCGCGTAGAGGAAGAATGGCTTGGAATCTTCTATTTCTACCTTGTTTTGCGGACCCGCCCGCAGAGTCGCCTTCGACTAAGAAAAGCTCATTGATTGTTTTATCTTTGCCTTGAGCCGGAGTTAATTTCCCGCTCAGAGTCATTTCTTTCTTTTGTTTGGATTTTCCGTTTCTCGCTTCATCTCTCGCTTTTCTTGCAGCTTCCCTGGCTCTTTGTGAGGATAGAGCGCGGTTGATCAGCAAGCCAGCGATTGTTTTATTTTCTTCAAGGATGGTTGTAACATTCTCATAAACGACCGTATCCGTCGCATTTCTAGCTTCCGGAGTTCCAAGTCTGCCCTTGGTCTGTCCTTCGAATTCCAAGACATCTTCAGGGATGCGTAAAGAAAGAACGGCTGTCAAGCCTTCTCTGATGTCTGAACCATCAAGATTTCCATCTTTTTCTTTGAGCAGATTGTATTTTCTCGCATAATCATTCAATGCGCGTGTCAGTGCTGATTTGAACCCGATTTCATGGGTTCCTCCATCCTTGGTTCTGACGTTATTGACAAAGGATAAAATGTTTTCGGTATAGCTTTCGGTAAACTGGAATGCGATTTCGATTTCAATCGCTTTTTTCTTCTTTTCACCCACATAATAGGGAGCTGCGATCAAGTAGGTGTCATGCACTGGATTTTTATCTTTATTTAAGAGCTCGATATAGGCTTTGATGCCTTCGTCGTATTTAAAGCTTTCCTTCTGATTGTTTCTTTGGTCAATCAAATTCATTTTTAGACCTTTGATTAAAAAAGCAGCTTCTCTGAGTCTTTCCAGGATGACATCATACTGAAAAAGAGTCGTTGAGAATATTTTTGGATCTGGTTTGAACCAGACGGTTGTCCCAGTCTTTTTGGTATCTCCGATTCGTTCAATCTTTCCAATTTTCGCTCCACCCTCGGTGAACCGTTGACGCCAGATGCCATTATCTCTATAAATCGTAACTTCTAGGAATTGTGAAAGCGCGTTGACGACAGAGGAACCTACTCCATGGAGACCGCCGGATACTTTGTATCCACTGTCATCCGAGAACTTGCCACCGGCATGCAAGACAGTAAAAATGATTTCTGTTGTCGGACGTCCAGATGAATGCATTTTATAGGGCATTCCTCGACCGTTATCAGAAACCTCAATACTGTTATCCGCTTTAATTATCAGGGTGATTTCACTGCCATATCCCGAGAGTGCTTCATCGATTGCGTTATCGACGATTTCCCATACGAGATGATGCAGTCCCCTGCCATCTGTCGATCCGATATACATCCCTGGTCTTTTCCTGACTGCCTCAAGACCTTCAAGTATCTGAATCGATTTTTCATCGTAAATTTTATTTGTATTATTCACATCATCACCAACTTATTTTTATGACTATATTATACCAAAAAACATAGTCATGTGCAACGTTTGATTATGTTTTCTTTTATGATTTGACATTCAAATAACTCGTGATATAATGTATAGATAGTGGGGTGATTAGATGACTTATTTATGGATTGGATTACTGATGCTTCTCTCATATTTTCTTGGATCGATCCCAAGCGGATTAATCATCGGCAAGGTTTTTAAGAATATTGACATCAGACAGTTTGGATCTAAAAATACAGGAGCTACCAACGCAATCCGCGTTTTAGGCTTTAAATATGGAATTTTCGCTTTCGTGTTCGACATGCTGAAAGGCGCGTTGGTTATTTTGCTTGTTTTCTTAATCGGTGATACCAGTCTTTATCTGATTGGTGAACGTCAGATCAATATTTCAAGCATTTACGGCATGGTTGGAGTTTTAGGTCATGTTTTTCCTATTTACATCAATTTCAAAGGCGGTAAGGCAGTAGCAACCTCCGCAGGCATGATTTTCGCAATCGAACCCTTGGTCGCTGTCATCGTTCTCTTGATTTTCCTGGTGATGTTTTTAAAGACTAGAATTGTTTCACTTTCTTCAACGACCGCTGCAATCTCGGCATTACTCTTGTTCGTGCTCAGAGTATTTGTTCCAAATATCTTTATTTATTCGCTCAACTCCAGATTCAATGTTTCGACTAGAATCATGGATTTGGTGGTTGTCTGTATTTTAGCTACAATCATCTTCATCAGACATAAGGCGAACTATAAGAGATTGAAACTAGGTACTGAGTATAAATTCCCGACCAAACAAAAAAAGCAGTCCTGAAAACTTTCAGGACTTTTTTATTCGATAAACTTGAATTGCTTCATCAAGGATAGATATTCATAGGAAATGATACTGCTCCACATTGCTTTCGCCTTCGAAAAAGATTCGGGATAATGGCTCCAGCTCCAGGTGATCGGCCAAAAGCCTTCACTGTTTCTGTTTGTTAAGGCAAGTTCAAATTCCTTAATCATTAAATCTTTGAATTCATCGGAACCGATGGATGGATGATGTTTGATCATGAAGGAAGGCTTGACTGAATAGGTGGAAAACCATTTGGTTTCATCTGTTTCAATCACAATCCGGATTTGAATGATCAAGCGCTGAACCATATTTAAATAATCAGGATCAAATTGATGTGTTTCATATAAGTCATTGGCCATGTCCAAAAGGCAGCGCAATTCATGCATTTCCATCTGGCTATCGGTATTATCGATAAAATCAAGAGCATCCAAATAAACTGTATAAGCATCCTTATAAAGCGGACTGGATGGATTCTCATGCCTTATGATAAAGCCAGCAATCGATGCGGAAGGGTTGAACGAGGGTTCTACCTCCCTATATTCCCACCAGGGGGCATGGGGATAGATATTGTTATGAGGGTGGAGCAAATCCCATCTGTTGGTCTGGTGATTGAATGAAGCTTCCAGATACTCGAAGAGTTTCATGATCATCGGATGAGAAGACTCTAAATTCAGTTCCCTTAAGATGGTGATTGCAGTCCAGCTTTGGATGGATGAAGATTCCGGATTCCAACAATCAGGTTCCAAAGCATGACCGAAGCCTCCATCATCATTTTGATACTTTTGAAGCTCTAACAAAACATCATCAACGCTTCCTCCATAAAATAGATGATTCAAGCGTTTGACCTCCAAAGATCTGCCGGATTTTTGGATATAAGATATTGTTGATTCCAAATCTTTCAATTTCATAGGTCCTCCCAAGAAAAAAAGACATATTTCTATGTCAATTCATTACGTTTACTTATACTGATTCATGGATGCTAAAATTTGACGAACTTGCTTCTCAGAAGCAGTTCTTCCCATTTGACGCATCATTTCACGAATCATTTTTTCGTTGACTGGTGGGTTCTTCTTCAAATAGTTCTTGAACCAAGCACGCGCAATGAAAAAGCCTGCAATAGCTCCCACTAAAACACCCACAACGATTAATACGATAGCCAACCATAATTCCATATATGATCACTCCTAACTTGCTATACTTATTTTACTTGATTCAGGTATAAAAAACAAGCAAATAATAATTGGGTTTGACATATTGTTTAAAAATACTTATAATGACTCTATATACTGCTTATGAAGGGGGATTTTCATGGATTTGTTTATCGATTTCGTCTTAAGCTTCGCTGGGTTTTTCATATTGTCACATTTTTTATACAGCATCACAGGACGCAGACGAAAAATTCCAGTGATTGTCTTTACTGTTCTGCTCATTTCCTCGCTTGCCAACTTCTTTAATGTCCTATCTTATGGAGGATCTGCAAGCGAGCTCATCCTTTACTTTTTAATCACAGTCGCTCCGATCCTCCTGGCGTTCTACACTTTCATGGTCTTTACAGGCGGTGTATCTTTCTTCAAATTGAATTTTGGAAGAAGAACATTAAAAGGTATTTCATCCGACATTCAAACCAAAAGAATGCTGGATATCACGAGTTACATCATGATTTCGGTTTCCGTTGTTTTAGGTGTTGTTGCTGGTTTCTACCAATTGATCTTCGTTCCTTTGTTCGTTATCATTTTAGCAGTCGGCATTTACTTCCTTTATACCAACCATCAGATTATTTCTGAATCTGTGATCCTATTTATCGGTAGAAACAAGGAAAAAATTTATGAATTTCCCATTTCAAAGGATAAAAACAAGGTTTATATCAAGGATTTCTTCGAAAATGACATGTATATCGTCGACCCAATCGGAATTGCCATCCAAATCAATCCTGAAAAGAAGATTGAAAAGCACTACTTATATTGGATTGCTACTGGCGATTCAATCAGTGTCAAGGATATGCCTCTTAAACCAGTATCCAAGCTGAGTTATCAAGATTTCATCGATAAGTATGAGAAATACCATTACCGCCAGCTCTTCTTCACTGTCGGACGTCTTGGTAATGCGGAATTGATTAAAGAAAAAATTATCAAATAATGAATACTTTGCTTGACTCCAATCTATTATTGGGGTCAGGCATTTTTTTTAGAATGACTTCTCTACTTGACTCCTTCAAGCGTATTGTTAGGGTATCATGAGATTTAAAACTATAATGAATAGAGGTGATACTATGGAAAAAAGTAAAGTTGCGATTGTCGGAACCGGTTTTGTTGGCATGAGTTATGCTTATGCGCTACTCAATCAAGGCGCTGTTGAAGAAATCGTTTTAATCGATATCGATCAAAGAAAAGCCGAAGGTGAAGCCATGGATCTCAATCATGGGTTAGCATTCGCTCCTCGAAAGATGAGTATTAAATCAGGAAACTACAATGACGTAAAAGATGCCGGTTTAGTCGTCATCACTGCGGGCGTCAGTCAAAAAGAGGGCGAAAATAGAATTGATTTGCTCAATCGAAATGCTGTGATAATAAAAAGCGTCGTTAAACAAATCATGGATACAGGATTTAACGGTATCCTTTTGGTAGCCTCCAATCCAGTTGACATTCTAACTTATGTGGCATGGAAAGAATCTGGTCTGCCTGCATCTAAGGTCATCGGTAGCGGAACCTCCTTGGATACTGCAAGATTACGCTATGAAATCTCGCAATATATCCAAATCGATGTCCGTAATGTCCACGCTTATATTTTGGGCGAACACGGCGATTCCGAGTTTGTCTGCTGGTCAAATGCATTCGTCGGGGGAAAAAATATCAAGGATGTGATTGAATCGATGCCTGAGCAAATTAAATTCTCAGATCTTGACCGGATTTATCACGATGTGAAGAACGCTGCTTATGACATTATTTCAAGAAAAAAAGCATCCTACTACGGAATCGGCATGGCCTTAGTCAGAATAACATCCGCCATTTTCAATAATGAGAACCGCATCATACCGATTTCTGTGTATAATGATGGAATCTATGACATTGAAAAGGACTTATATATTGGTTTGCCAGCTGTCTTAAACCGAGATGGGGTTCATCATCTCGTAAAACTCAAGTTTGATCAAACAGAAACAGAAAACTTAGAAAATTCTGCAAAGATTCTGAAATCAGTCCTCAATCAGCTTGTTTTTTAAAATGAAAAAAAATAAAACTAACGATAAGATTCGTTAGTTTTTTTTGTCTAGCGACTGATTATTATTCTTCTTTTTGGTAAATCGTCACACGCTTAATGCCGTAAACCTTTTCCTTGATCTTGGTCAGGGATAAAATTTGTTCAGGCAGTACAATTTGTTTTTTAGATTCGCAGACAATGTATCCATCAGGCTGCACTCTTCTATCTAGTTTCTCCAAGACATCGTGATAAACATCCAAATCATAGGGCGGATCGACGAAAACCACGTCAAACATAATCTTTTCATCAATTGTCGCTAAAAAGCGCGCATAATCCTTCAAGGAGACATCTACATGATCCATCTCTTTGATCGTTTTCGCATTTTCAATGATGGTTTTGACTGCAACCCTGTCATGATCGACTGCATATAAAAAGCTAGCTCCTCTAGAAAGAGCTTCTAGCCCATATGCTCCTGAGCCTGCGAATAAATCAAGGACGACACCCTGGATAGATCCTCCAAGCATGTTGAAAACAGATTCCTTGACCATATCAGCGGTTTCTCTAGTTGTATCTTTACCGACGCGGATCAGATTTCTTCCACGATGCTTTCCACCGACAATCCTCATACTTCTGGGGTATATCCTGCTTTGACAATCGCTTGTTTGATTTTTTCTAAGTCTTTTTCATTCTGGAAAGTAACGCTTTTATCATCTAGCGCGACTTTCGCCTTTAATCCTGACATCACGATTGACTTTTCAATCGTCATGACGCAATGCTTGCAACTCATATCGGGTACTGTAACTTTCATTTCTTATTCCTCCGTTGGTATTTGTTTGAATTTGAATAAATTTAAGCTTAATGCATTTAAAACAACCATGATGCTTGAAAATCCCATGCCGATGCCTGCGAGTGATGGATTGAGTAAACCGATGGCAGCAAGTGGAATCATAACTATATTATAAGCGAATGCCCAGAAAAAGTTCAAATAGATGTTCTTTAAAGTTGCTAAAGATAAATCGATCGCTTTAATGACCAAGCCAAGATCATAGGTCATCAAAGTCACATCCGAAGTATCGATTGCGATATCTGAACCGCTTCCGACTGCAAATCCCACATCCGCCATCTTTAAAGCTGGTGCATCGTTGATGCCGTCACCGACAAATGCGACAATGTTACCACCCTTTTGGATTTCTGCTATTTTAAGTGCCTTTTCATGAGGGAGCACTTCTGAAAACACATGCTCGATACCGAGTTCTGAAGCGATGTACTGTGCTGTGATTTCTTGATCTCCGGTAATCATGTAGGGGGTGATGTTTCTTCTCTTCAATTCAGTGATCACGCCCTTGGCAGTTTCTTTGATTGGATCTGCGACAGCAATCATGTTGACAATTTCTTGATCGATGATGGTAAAGAATACAGATTTACCCTGATGAAGATAAGTTTCATAATCATATGCTTCTGCATTTAAGTTTAATTCCTTCACTAAATTCAAGGAACCGACATATACAGTTTTATTTTGTATAGTTCCCTTGATGCCCTTGCCAAGAAGCACTTGGAAGTCTGATACTTCAAGATATTCTTGATCATAAGCATCTGTGATCGCTTCAGCAATCGGATGATTGGAATGTTTTTCTAGGGATGCTGAATACTGAAGGGTTGACTGTTCACCGATGAAATCGGAGAGTTCGGGATGACCTTTTGTCAATGTTCCAGTCTTATCGAAGGCGATTGCGCTAATCTTGTTGGCGATTTCAAAGAATTCGCCACCCTTATAAAGAATGCCTTCCTTAAAGGCGATGCCGCTTCCTACTGAAATCGAAGTTGGAGTCGCCAAACCTAACGCGCATGGGCAAGAAATAACTAAGACTGCGATGGCGGGACCGAAGGCATGACTCACTTCATGGCCGCCATCAACGACGAACACCCATAAAAGAAAGACGATGATGCTGATTAAAACAACGACAGGAACGAATAATGCAGCGATTTTATCAGCGATTCTTTGAGCTTTCGGTTTGATTAACGCAGTATCTTCAACGGTTTGGATGATGTTCGCTAGGACTGTGTCAGAACCGACTGCGGTGACCTTGATTTCCAAGGTTTCAATCGTATTCATGGTCGAGCCGATGACACGGCTTCCAGGCTCTCTAAATGCAGGCATGGGTTCTCCAGTGATCATCGCTTCATCGACATAGCTCTTTCCAGATATGACAATTCCGTCCAACCCTATTTTTTCATTTGCCAAGACAATGATGGTATCTCCAGGCTTGACGTCATCGATTGGAACCATTGTATCCACACCGTTTTTTCTGACTCTCGCTTCCTTCGCTCCCAGACTGATCAAGGATTGAAGGGCGTTGCTTGTTTTTTCTTTGACTCTGTTTTCAAAGAAATTTCCGACTAAAACCATGAAAATGATGACTGCAGTAGTTTCAAAGTAGAGATTAGGCATCGCGTGATGGGGAGATGGAACGTAGGTTAATGTCGTATAGACTGAAAATATGTAGGCAGCGCTTGTCCCAAGGACGACTAAGGCATCCATTCCTAAATTTTTACCTTTGATCTGATGGTAGGTCGCTATAAAGAACCTTCTGCCGACAAAGAATAAAATCGGGGTTGCGATCGCCCATTGAACATAACCGTTCATTAAAAGGTCAGGCACAGGGACTTGAATACCCAAGTGGACGAACATCGTCCACAATAAAGGGAATGTGAGGATAGCAGCTAAAATAAGATCGATAATGTCTTTTTTCTTTGCTTTTTCTTGTTGTTCACTATTCAAAATAGGATAGTATCCGATGATTCTCAGGTGATCTGCAAGCTTATCGATATCGTATCTAGATTCCTCATAATTAAAAATGACTTTTTTTGAGGTGACTAAGACTTTCGCATCCACTTCAGGCAAATCATTAAAATAGGTTTCAATCGACTTTGCGCACTGTGCGCAAGTGATGTTGCTAACTTTCATTGTTTTTCTAGTCATATGTTTAATCCTTTCATCTGCTGATAAGCATGGGTGATGATATGTCTGGTGTCATTATCCGATAAACGGTAATAAACCATCTTGCCTTTTTTATCGCTTTCGACAAGGTTGTAACTTTTAAGGAGCTTCATTTGATGCGATATCGCGCTTTTGGAAACACCCAAAAGATACGCTAAATCACAAACACATAGTTCATGCTCCTTGATGGATTCCAAAATCTTGATTCTGGTCATGTCGCTCAAGAGTTTGAATAGACTGACAAGATTATTGAATTCAATATCTGTATATGCATTTTTTTTCACTTCATCTAGTACATCCTGATGGAATACCGTGCAATTGCAGTTCACATCGCAGCTTTTCATACAACCTCCTATAGTTGAGCGTTCACTCAACTGTAATTATACAGGATTATATATTCAGTTGCAAGAAAAAAGCACAATCGCTTGTGCTTATGGTTTGAGAAGTTCGTCTACTGTTTTCCTATCTAGTTTTTTTATAACTGCCAAGACCAGTTTGATTGTGTTTTCATAATCATCCAAGTGGACGATTGATGTATGGGAGTGCATGTTTCTGGTTGGAATGCAGATGGAGATGGATGCTGCGCCTTTGTGAGCGAGATGCATATGCGCCGCATCTGTTCTTCCTCCGGTGATAAACGCTTCCTGGTAAGGGATTTTTTCTGTTTTTGCAACATCAAGAATTAAGTCACGAAGCGCGCGGTGAGGAATAAGCCCAGAATCGAAAATCAGGATTTGAGGACCTTTTCCAAGGGATTGTTGGTCTGCGTCTCCACCTGGAACGTCATTCGCGATTCCAGTGTCGATTGCGATCGCTATTTCAGGTTCAACCACATAAGAGCTTGTTTTCGCTCCGCGGACACCCATTTCTTCTTGAACGGTGAACGTTCCAAAGAGTTGGTTTGTCTCATTTTTCCCTAATCTTTTTAATATTTCAATGACAGCAGCGCTGCCGATCCTGTTATCCCATGCTTTTCCTAATAAATACTTTTCATTTCCTAAAACCATGAATTCAGAATGGGGAACAATCATGCATCCAGCTTCTACGCCAAGAGCTTCCGCTTCTTCTTTAGAACTTAAGCCTAAATCTATATACATCGTTTCAACAGGAATTGCCACACTTCTCTTATCTGCAGGAATCATGTGAGGAGGTTTAACGCCTGTAACACCCATCACGATACCTTTTTTGGTGTGTATTTCCCAGACTTGAGCAAGCATGACTTGTGAGAACCAACCACCTACGGTTTGGAATTTAACAAAGCCTTCCTTGGTGATTTGTGTGACAAGCAGTCCGACTTCATCCATGTGTCCGGCAATCATGACCTTTGGTCCATGTTCACCCTTCACACCAATCAGTGATCCTAGATTGTCATAAACCACTTGATCGACGACATCCTTGATTTCTGAGGCGATAAATTGACTGACTTTCTTTTCATTTCCTGGGATTCCAGCTAAAGATGATAGTTTTTTTAGTATTTCCAATTGTTTTGTCATAGGTTCGTTCCTTTTCTTTACATTGGCTTGATTATAGCACATTTGGACATAAAAAAAAAGCCTAGAAAGCGGTGAGAACGAATTAATTAAAAAGGGGTATTACCTTTTCGATGTTTCGGGATTCCAACTGAATGGCTTTCACGCCCACATCGTTTCAATTCCCATAAAAAAGCTTTAGGGTTCCACGGGTTGCCTTCTAGGTTCACTTTCAATTTATCACTAATGTATCACGTTGTCAAGCAAAAGAAAAACGCTTGTATAAAAACAAGCGTCATTTTGTTCTTTCAAAGAAAGAAGGAATACTATTTTTTAAGAATAGAAAACAGATATTCTCACGAACGTTCCATGATGCACCATGAGTGACAATAAGACTTCTCTGATCTTGGATTCAATCATATAATCGACATTTAAGCATGGAATATCGATTTTTACCGTCAAATAATCATCTTCACTTAACTCATCCAGTTTCGAAACCGTGAATTCTTTAGAAAACTCTTCAAGCTCTTCCTCAAGTTCAAAATATACAATCATGCTGATCACAATCTTCGTTTTGATTTCCAAATCTTTTAAAAGTGCAGCAAGGCTTTGCGCTCTGGCGATGATATAATCGGGACGGTGGAAAAATCTCTTTTCATAAAGTGATTTATCCGGATCATCCTCCAGGGTCAAAGGAATTGCCATTTTAAACTTAGATTCCAAAAATACCTTGAACTTTTCCGCTCTTTTTTCCTGTTTGTGGTGAAAGTCCGCATAGACATGAATCATTTGTTTTCCATAGGTATAAGCAGTGATGATGAATTTGAAATAATTGGCATAAATCAAGATTTCCTGCAGGTTCTTTTGAAATGTTTCTAGCTTGACCTTGATCTGGTAATGTCCTGTTTTCGTGAAGGATTCGTTATAAACAAGCGGTTCGAATAAGGCATTCGCGAATACTTCCATCTGCTGATCCACATCATAATAGTGATAGCTGTCATAAATAACACGCTGGAAGAGTTTGATCAGCTCAACGATGGATACGACAAGTCCGATTAAGAAGAATGAACCTGCGAAGCTGTATTTCACTGCATCTGGGAAATCAGAGATTAAAAGCAGATAAACAATAATCGGAAATGATGAGACTGCAAGTCCCCTAAAGGTCGATGTGAAGCCTTTTTTAAAGAGAAAGAACGCTAAAACGAAAACAATGATCACTCCATAGAAGATAAAGAAGTTGAACCAATTGAAATCATCTAATGAATTCTTGATGTTGTTCAATCCATGAATGAATAAGAAGATTCCTAAAGATATAAGAAACAAGGTCGCTAGTTGTCTGGAATGAAGGTACCAGTCCTTTGTATAAAGCTTTCTAGCCTGCGGGAGATGATAGAAATTCTTCATTTCCTTCCGATAAGAAAAGAACGGCCAGTAGGATCCCCTCAAACTGAAATGAATCGGAAGGACATCTTCAGCATTCATCTTTGATTCAAGGTAAGATTCGAAGCTTGACAATGGATTTAAAACAAATAACAACGTTCCAATAATCACAAAGGGAAGATTATAGGATTCTTCCAAAACAGTTAAGAAAACTGCAGTTATAAATCCATATATAAAATAAACGATTAATTTAGGTACTCCCCCGAATACATAAATACCGACATAGACTAAAGCTAAAATAGCTGAAATCATGAAAATGCCTTGACCTCTTAAATTGAGTAGGATCAAAGCGATTGGCATTAAGATGAAGATGAGAATGGTGAGTGACCCTGCGATTGTGATACGTCTTTTCATGATGTAGCCCCCAATAAATTAATTATACAAAAAAAGAGTGGAATATTCCACCCTTTTGTCTTAATTACTTAATTGAACTTAATGCTGCTACAAGATCAGCTTTAAGCATCTTATCTGCATTTTCAATACCTTTTTCAACTGCAAGTGCTTTTAAGTCTTTAACAAGAAGTTTTGAATAGTCAACTGCTTCTACCTTAGCTTCAACCTTTTGAACTGGTTTAACTTCAGCTTTGACAGCCTTCACTTCTTTAACTTCAGCCTTAACGGCTTTTTCAGCTTTAACTGGCTTAACTTCAACCTTAGGTTCAACCTTCATGACAAGCTTGTAAGGAGCTGGTTTAGCAACTGCTGCTGGCTTGTTTGCGATAGCATCCAATGCGATTTTGCAGAATGCTGTGAAATCTTCCGGTTGCAGTACTGCGATATCTGCCAACATCTTTCTGTTGACATTGACATTTGCAAGTGCCAATCCATGGATCAACTTAGAGTACTTTAAACCATTAAGCTTGGCTGCAGCGTTGATACGTTGGATCCAAAGCTTTCTGAAATGTCTCTTTTTTTGCTTACGGTCACGGTATGCATAACGTAAGGAACGCATAACCTGTTCATGGGCTGTACGATAAATCGTGCTCTTCGAACCGAAGTAACCCTTAGCTAACTTTAATATTTTTTTACGGCGCTTTCTAGCGACTGTTCCGCCTTTTACTCTCATTTTTTTTCGTCCTCTTTCTTACAATAAGTTCGAAATCAATGACTTAATACGCTTGATGTCGCTTGCGTCTACAGTAGTTTCGCCTCTTAATTGTCTATTTTGTTTCGTTGTCTTTGATGCTGCTAAATGGTTTGAATATGCGTGTCCACGCATTAATTTACCAGTACCAGTAACCTTGATTCTCTTTTTTAATCCACTATGTGTCTTAGCTTTTGGCATGTTCTTACCCTTCCTTCTATGTGTTTGTTGGTGCAATAATTGCGATCATACTTCTACCGTCCATTTTTGGTCTAGCTTCCACTGTTCCATTGGTTCCGATAGCTTCAATAAATTTTTCCATCACTGTTCTTCCGACATCGCTATGGGTGATCATTCTTCCGAAGAAACGAATTGTCAGCTTAACCTTATCGCCTTTACTTAGAAATTTCAAGGTTTGTTTCAGCTTGGTTTCGAAGTCGTGCGTGTCAATAGTTGCGCTCAAACGAATTTCTTTAAGCTCAACGATATGCTGATTCTTCTTGATTTCTCTTAGCTTTCTCTGTTGTTCGTAACGGAACTTTGAGTAATCCATCAGTTTTGCTACCATAGGTCTTGATTCTGGGGATACGACAACCAAATCGATTTCTCTTTGACTAGCAATAGAAAGTGCTTCGCGTCTAGAGATAATACCAATTTTCGTACCTGTTTCATCAATAACCAGCAGTTCAACATTTGGAATGCTTTCATTTACAAGTTCTGTAGGTTTGTTAGGTCTTTGTTGTTTAATGCAGTCCACCTCCGTTTCTTTGTTTGTATAGAAAAGAAAAAGGCAAGTACATAGAGTACCCACCTGTAACGTCAATTGTTTTAACGTGACTCATGTTGCCTACGAATTCATTCATCAGGCGAGAGGGTACCTCTTCTTTTCACTATTTTCATACGTGTTGATTATACCCATTTTAGGATGCAATGTCAAGAAAAATATGAATTAAATTTCTTCATAGAGCATTTTTTTGATGGATAGAACCAATCCAAGAAAAATATAACACATTTTGTAAGGAATAGCAAGGCTAAAAGAGGAAATTGAAGGGAAATATAACGGAATGATATAGAAAATAAGGATGGACTCCTGATCTTCCTGATAGAGTGAAAATAGAATATAAAGAAGGGCGAAAACAACAGAAAATGCTTTTTGTCGGTCTTTGATGAAGGTGAGAATGATGATCATTAAGATAATGCCGTCTAAAAAGATGTTGAAAAAATAGGGAATGCTGAATGTATTGACTTGGTAATATGATGTAAATATGCAAGGGATGACGTGATAAAGAATGAAAACCATCAAATAGAACCAGGTCAAGATGATGATATATAAAGCGAATTTGCTGGTGATGACCTTAAGTTTTTCAAAATAGGCGATCATCGGTTTCAAAAATGACTGGTCATGATCCATTGTTATAAGGACAATAAAGAATGGAATCAGAAGATGTAAGGATTTTTGAGCCATCTCTTCATAATATAGCTGATAATCCTCATGAAATAGCAGTTCTTGATTCATGGATACGCCTGAGATGGATAGCATGTAGATGAATACAGGTATGATGATTAGGGATAAATAAAGGAAGATTCTTCTTTTTCCGTAGAAGAGATGAACAAATAAATATTGAATCATAGCTTCAGATGTTGGTTCGCCATTTCCATAAAAAACTCAGGCTGATGGGTAGAAATCATGATGGATAATCCCTCTTCCTTCTTCTTGAGCAAACATTTCTTCAGCATGCCTGCGCCTTCATGATCCAAACCTGACAAGGGCTCATCTAAAATGATTAAATCCGGATTTCCCATGAAGGTTGAAAAGAGTGCTAGTTTTTGATGGTTTCCCTTGGATAGCTCATGAATGCTCTTAAAAAGAGGAATATTGAATTCCAATAACAATTTTTGATCAATCTTTGATTTCTTGATTCTAGATAATGTCTCTAAATATTTCATCACCGGGACAAAGGATGGCAACATCGCTTTTTCAGGTAAATATCCGATTTTTAATTTTTTTGACTGAACTGTCCCCAAATCCGGATGCGTAAACCCAAGCAATAGATGAATCAACGTTGTTTTTCCATTTCCGTTCTCCCCACTCACCAAAATAAAGTCTTTTTCATTGATTTCCAAGTCAAAGGTTCGGTTCAAATACTTCTTTCCTGCGTGATCGAGCTTAATTAAGGGCATATAGGTTGATGAGAGGTCCGCTCTCTTTTAAGATTTGATAATCCACCAAGTATCTGAAATTATCGATGATCTGGATTTGATGATTCGCATAATAAATGATGATGGGGACATCATTTAAAAGATAATCCGCAACAGGAATATCCAAGGTAATCCGATTACCCTGAATGGTGAACAATACCTCCATATTCACACCTATTTCAATCCTGTCGATTTCTTCAACCATGGTCTCATAATCGATATAAATCTCCTTTAAACGCGATAAAAAGTGATGTTCTTCTTTACTCCCATTCAGTCCTGTCCAATCCAAAACATCCTCAGAATCAGCAAGATAAACCAAAGAAAAACTCCCCAGATAGAAACTATATTGATCCATGTTGATCAGCTCGATGTGCATATATAGATCTTCAATCAAAAAATCATGATCCAAATAAGGCAGTTCAAGCATTAAAAGATATTGATGATAGATCCCGTTCAAATACGTTTCAACATGTCCATATTGAATATCTTTTAACGGCATCTCTATTTTCTTACTTTCATCCAGATTTGAAAAATAGATGTTCAAATAGCTTTCCGGATTGGATAACGGATGTTTTTCTTCATTCAAATAGATTGGAACCTCCATTCTCCCTTCTTCAACTGACCTATAGCTGTAATACTGGGCAACAGTCAATACCCTCTTTTCGATCATCACTTCATTTTGTTTGATGATAATCACCAGCGCTGAAACCAAAATAATCACCGTCACATAAAACAAAAACGACTTCATATCCGCACCTTTTCAAGTCTTTGGTACTGGGTTGTCACGATAAAAACCTCGAATCCCCCTCTGTTTGCTCTTATCCAGAAGACGTATCTTGCTGCGACTCCGTTCGTGATTTTTCCTTCCCCGTAGATATAAAGGTCGACCTGAGTTCCTGGATCAACATCCAGTTTGATTTCAATCGATTCCTTATCTTCTGAAGAAACCGTATACTCAGCAGTCAACTTCAGCTGCGCCTCCAAATCAAAGGTAAAAACCTTTCGATCGTTTTTAAAGTCAACTCCAATCGTTCCGCTTGCAGATAAACCAAGCTTGGATGTCACTTTTCTGTCCAGCTTATACGTATATTCAATCGGCGTATATCCATCATTGTAGTAAGAAAACAAGGTTTCCGAGATATAGGAAAGCTTGATATTGGTATTGACCTTATATATCCGCCACCCTAAAAACTTTCTGCTGTCCACATGGCTGTAATAGTCTTTATACTCATCCTTTGTATAGTTTTCCAAAAGTTTTCCTTCAGTAAGCGTGATCGATTCATAGCTTTGATACCCCGTATCCGCACTGACTACATTCGGATACGCAAAAAGAAACCCAAATAACAAACAGGTAAATATTAGTTTTTTCATCATTTTATCCTCCTGCTTTATGTTAGGAGGAGTGCATAGAGATTACTTTATATCCAACTAAAAAAAAGAACCAACTCAACTGAGCTGGTTCTTAAACTACTTCTTCATGAATTTTTCAATGTCCTTGACTTCCTTGATGATTTCTTTCGTCAAGTTGATGCATCCATCCTTGGTGACAACGACATCATCTTCGATTCTAATGCCGATACCTTCTTCAGCAATGTATAATCCGGGTTCAACCGTAATCAATGCGCCTTCTGGAATGATCAAGCTGTAGTTTCCGACATCATGCACGTCAAGTCCTAAATAATGACCTAGAGAATGATAATAATACTTGGATATTTCAGCATCTTCCTTGATCAACCCTAACTTTTTCGCCCCTTCCGTCAGGATGGATTTACCAAAGTCAAAGAATTCTTGCAGGGATACGCCTGGCTTCAGCCATTCGATTGTTTTCTTGTTGGCTTCTAATACGACTTCATATACTGCTTTTTGGCGGTCACTGAATTTTCCGTTTGCAGGATAGGTTCTTGTTACATCTGAGTTATAGTTTTGATAGGATACGCCCAAGTCGAATAAGACTAAATCATTATTTCCAATCTTCGTATCGTTATTGATATAATGCAGGATTGCTGCATTCTTGCCGCTTGCAGCAATCGTATTGAATGCTGTAACGGTACGATGCTTGTTCAATACATAGTTGAATTCAGCTTCGAGCTCGTATTCTCCAAGTCCTGGTTTGATTGTAGATAGGATTCTGTTCAAGCCTTCCTTGGTGATTTCTACCGCTTTTCTCACTTCACTCACTTCATGTTCATCCTTAACCATCCGCATCTGGGCTAAAATCATCTGGTTTCCCATGATATTGACAAAAGGATACATATCTTTCAAGCGTTGCGCATACTGAATAGAAACCGTTGGATCAGCAACCTCGGATTGGCGTTCCAAATCCATATAGATACCTTCGATTTGACCGAAAGCCGCTCTTCTTGATGTGGAGAGCTGCTGTGCGATAAAGGTATCGAAGGTCTTGATGTCTCTGATATCCTTAAGCTCCAGTCCTGCAATTTTTGCTGCATCTTCAAAAGTTAGTCCAGCGCCGTCCCAAAGGGCTTTAACTGGATCAGTCAGCTCGATGAACAGGTATGCCGCTGTATTCATAATCCCCTTGGCAAGGACCAATATGGCACGTTCCTGTTCGATTCCGGTCATATAGAAAAAGTTCCTGTTGACGGAATACATGTAGTTCTGATCTCCAGACTTTTGAGGAGCATGTCCTGAAAAGAGGATGGATAATGAATGTGGCTTTACTTGATTCAAATAGGTTGTTCTTCTAATTTGATACATGTCTTCACTCCTTATATTTTTTCGATGATTTTTAGAATATTCTCGCTTAACTGATGGACAAATGCTTTCGCTTCCATCATGGATGAAGCTTTTGTTCCATAATAAATCTTGATCTTAGGCTCAGTCCCTGAAGGTCTCATGACGATCCAGGTATCATCCTCAAAATCATATTTTAAAACGTTTTGAGAAGGATAGGAGAGCTTTGTCTGGTGATGTCCCCTGACATGGATGCCTAGAAGGATGTCATCATAGGAAACTAGCTTTTTATGCTCAATGACTGGAGGATTCGTTCTGAAATAGGTCATGATTTCATTAATTCTTTCGATTCCTGAACGTCCGGTCATGGTGATGCTCTTTGTAAACTCGTAATAATAGCCATATGTCTTATAAATGATTTCCAGATAATCGATAATGGTCATGTTCTGTTCTTTTGCGTATTCTGCAATTTCAGAAAGCATGTAAACCGCTTGAACCGCATCCTTATCCCTGACGAAATCCTTGATCAAGCTTCCATAGGATTCCTCACATCCAAAGATATAGATGCCTTTATCTTTATTCAACTCAGCCTGTTCACCGATGAATTTGAATCCGGTCAAGGTCGTAACAACATCCATGTCGAACGATTTCGCGATGACAGGGATTAAATTGGTTGTGACATTGGTTGTGTACACATAACCGCCTTTCGGCAGAGAATGGTTTTTCTTCTTTTCAGTCAAAATATAATAAAGTTCAATGGCTGCAGTTTGGTTTCCAGTGAGTAAATGATAATCATTTTCATGCTTAACCGCGATTCCCAATCTGTCAGCATCCGGATCGGTCACCATGACGATATCCGCATTTAATTCTTTTGCATACTTGATCGTTTCTTCAAACGCTAATGCTTCCTCGGGATTTGAGGATTTCGTATTGGGGAATGTTGGATCAACGATCATCTGCGGTTGGTATGGATAAACGTCATATCCTTCTTTCTTCAAGAAACCAGGGATGATTTCTCCGCCTGTTCCATGGAGAGGAGAGTAAACAATCTTCACTCTTTTTTCTTCAGAATCATTAATTCTGATGGTTTCGACTTCTTCTAAGTAAATAGAATCGAATGAGGAGTCGATGGTTTTGATGTGAGCATCATCGACAAACTTGATTTCAAATGGGTTTTTGATCGCATTCGTTTCCATAATGACAGCTTCCGCCGCTTCCGGATTGAGTTGCGCTCCGGTATGGTCGTATGCTTTATATCCGTTATATTCTTTTGGATTGTGCGACGCGGTAATCATGATTCCACCCGCGCACTTAAAGTATCTGACGGCGTAAGAAAGCATTGGAGTGGGTCTAAGCTCTTCAAACAGATAGGAATCTATTTGTTCAGCAGCTAAAACCATCGCGCACTCATGCGCGAATCTTTTAGAATCCTTCCGGTTGTCATAAGCGATGGCAACACCGCCCCTGATTTGATTCTTTTTGATGTATCTTGCAAAGCCTGAAGTGGCTTTTCTAATCGTATAGAGGTTGATGCGGTTCGTCCCGACACCCATGATCCCACGCAAACCGCCGGTACCAAAGGATAAGTCTGTATAAAAGACCTCTTTGATTTCTTCTTCATTCAATTTGTTCAATTCTTCTTTAAGTGCTGGATCTAATTTGTCTTGTTTGAGCCAGAACTCATAATTGTCTTTATATGTCATATGATCACCTGTATTTATTATAGTATAGAATATAAGAAAAATAACCAGAATTGTCCGGTTATTTTTTGATTATTTCATTTCGGTTGAAAATATTGAGCAGTCCCTTTAAGACTAAATCAGGATCTCTGGTCAAAGGATGCTTGCATAGTGGAGCGATTGTTGAAGATAGTCCGCCTGTCAGAACGACATCGAATTCTTCTTTGACTTCTTCAGCGACTCTTTCAATCAAGCCATCGACTTGGGATGCGACACCATATGTCATGCCTGACTGCATGCAGCTGATGGTATTGGTTCCAAGCACTTTTTTAGGCACTTCGATATCGATATCGGGAAGCAAAGCGGTATTTCCAACTAAAGCTTTGATAGAGATGCTCACACCTGGGGTAATGATAACGCCCAGTATGGTTTTATTTTTAACATAGATATATTTATTGGCAGTGCCTAAATCAACGACTAAGATCGGTTTAACTGAATACTCAACCCCGACTGCGTCGCAAATCAAGTCAGCTCCGACTTCTCTTGGGTGATCAGTCTTGACATTGAGACCTGTTTTAACGCCCGGACCGACAATGAGTGGCTCAAGATGGAAAAAACGGTCACAAATCTCCTTTAACTTTTCCGTAATGCGGGGCACGACGGACGAGATGGCGATTGCAGTGATGGAGGGTACTGGTATCAAACTTCTGATCTGGATGAAATATTCATCTGCGGTTTTGGAAACCTCGGTGTTCAACCTGTAGGTTTCTAAAATCTTTTTGCCATCTGATAAACCGATGGAAATATTGGTGTTGCCGACATCAAATAGTAAAATCATGGGTAAACCTCATTTCATCGATTATTTTTAACTTGCTTGAGCGCTAAAATAATGGGTGTTCCGATCAATACTGCCAGAATCGCTTCCAATAAGCCGTTGGTCACAGCGACCGTGTAAACAAATCCGATCAAATCATCAGATTGCAATAATTCAGAGATATATGCACCTTCGAAAATGACCAAAGCGGTTAAGACAAGCACAGTATGGATCACAGTAGCAATCAATAGTGTTGAAGGAATCAATACGCTGTCTTGTTTTTCCGATTTGATGAACGCATAATATCCGGTAATAAAGAGGGTTGTGATGAGTAACGTGACTGGAAGCACTGCGGCAGCGCTCCATCCAGTTGTCGAGATGACAGCCTGGGATGAGTAATACATGCCAAACACAGTAATCAAGCTCACGATGCCGAAAATGTAGATTTCGCTATGCTTAAGCTTCACTTGAAGAAGCTTGAACAGATCAAAAAGATATGCTGCGGCAAGCGCGAAGAGCACGCGTGGTAAAACTGAAATCCACGGCAACACGAATACTGGATCCAAGGGACCTGCTGGCGCGATGACAGCTTTAATCAAAGAGCCGAGACCGAAGATCAAACCAAGCAATACGCTGTACTTCTTAGGCAATAAAAAAACACCAATCAAAACAGGGATATGGATCAACGTGAGTGATGCGACGCCGAAGGTGATGAATCCAACCTGCGGTACGAAGATCATGACGAGGATAATCGCTGAGAAGACTGCTGTTAACGTTAAATCTTGAATTTCATTCTTTTTCATTTCTATTCTCCTTTTTAGGCCGCTATGGGTCCCATAAGTAATTTAATTATAATTCTTTTATCTAAAAAAAACAATAAAAAAGTCCAAGTTGGCTTGGACTATTCTGAATATGGACCCCAAGGACTGTTATCCGGGTCTGTATAAACGCGTTTTCCGCGGTTTAAGCCATTAATCTGTTCCAATTCTTCAGGAGTCAAATGAACGTCGATAGATTTATAGTTTTCAAGTATTCTTGATGGCGTAACGGATTTTGGAATCATGATGACCCCTCTTGCCATCCCCCAGGAAACAATGACTTGTGGAATCGTCGCGTTATGCTTTCTGGCGATTTCTCCCAATCCTTCTCCCCAGATGCCTTCGAAGACTCCGCCCTTCATCAATGGACCGTATGATTCAATCGCGATGCCTTCTTTTTCAAGATAAGCCTGCAAGGGAACTTGTGATAATCCTGGATGAAGCTCGACCTGATCAACCATCGGTTTAATCTTCGCGGTTTCCATCAGGTCTATCAAATGATGTCTTTGGAAGTTGGAAACGCCGATTGCTCTAACTTTCTTTTCTTGGTAGAGCGATTCAAAGAACGCCCAGGTTTGCTGATTCACTTTCTTATCGTGATTCGGCCAGTGAATCAGATAAAGATCCACATAATCTGTTTGAAGCTTTGATAAAGATTCTTGAAACAGTTTTTTCATGGTTGGAAGTGACTGATGTCCCTTATGTTTGGTCGTAATGAAAATTTCTTTTCTTGGAATACCGGAATCACGGATCGCATCACCGACAGATTGTTCGTTTTTATACATCTGAGCGGTATCGATGTGTCTGTAACCGACCTCAAGTGCGGTTTTGACCGTGTCATATGCGCTTTCTCCGTCGGCAACCAAGAATGTTCCGATTCCAATCATTGGCATCAAAACGCCATTGCTTAATTTTTTATTCATGAGTTACTCTCCTTCAATTCTTGAATCAGTTTTGGACTCAACGTCTTTAGGACTGTGTAAAGCATTTTTCTCGCTTCATCCAAATCTCTTAAATCCATCATTGCCGCTGTGGAATGGATATATCTGGCTGGCAAACCGATCGTTGTGGCCAACACGCCTTCATTCAAATCAAGCGCGACAGCGGCATCCGTGCCGCCCATCGAAACGAAATGCTGCATTTTAATGTTATGTTTTTTCGATAATTTCGTAAAAAATGCCATCAAGCCTTGATGCATGATATTTTTTGGGTCGTACATGCGGAGTAAAAATCCTTTTCCGAGCCCGCCTAAAGCATCCTTATCAAGGGCATCATTGACGGGAGATGCGTCTAAGACAAGAAAAACATCGGGCTTGAAATAATTGACTGATGTTTCTGCACCTCTGAGTCCGACTTCTTCCTGGACTGTAGCTCCGATGATCAATGTATAAGGTAACTCAATATCATGAAATGCGCGCATCGCCTCCAAGGCTAATCCGCAGCCATATCTGTTATCAATCGATTTTGAGATGAGTCTGTTTGGGTTTTTGGTATAACAGAAGGGATTGTCATATAGAACCATGTCTCCCAAGGATACGCCGAAGGATAAAGCTTCTTCTTTAGAGGTTGCTCCGATATCCAAGACAAGATCAGAAAACGCTGTTCCCTGTTCCTTCTTCAAATGCGGAGGAATCGCTCCAATGACTCCTTTAATGACTCCATT
>Ga0209000_1000356_pt1 | contig 48997 bp, 41 predicted proteins | sample RifGroD2_FD_183998 | JGI IMG/M metagenome (GOLD analysis project Ga0209000, IMG submission 183998) | Groundwater microbial communities from Rifle, Colorado, USA - Groundwater D2 (SPAdes) (version 2) | ecosystem: Environmental > Aquatic > Deep subsurface > Groundwater | place: Rifle, Colorado... | reverse complement strand
ATAGTCAGATCACTCAACAAGAGAAAGCATTAGAAAAAGCGATTGGTCTAGATTATACGCTGCAAGGTCTTTATATGGATAGTGAAGGACACAAAGCTGATTATCCCAATTACTATAAAGAATCCCTTAAAAAGATCAAGAAGGAACAACGCATCTTATCAAGAAGAGTTCAAGGATCGAGTAGCTACTTGAAACAAAAAGAAAAACTATCAACTTTACATCTTCACATCAAGAATCAGCGCAAGGACTTTTTACACAAAGCATCTAGATATTTAGTGAATACCTATGATTTAATCAGTATCGAAACATTGGATTTAACTGAAATGGCGAAAACCAAGCATTTCAGAAAGTCCATCTCTGATACGTCATTTGGACTATTTACAAGATATCTTGAGTATAAAACAAAAGATGAAGGGAAAACCTTAATCAAGATTGATCAATATTATCCATCAACAAAGACCTGCAGTCAATGTGGTAGGGAGCAAAAAATCAGACTCTCTGAACGAACATACAGCTGCGCTTGTGGACACGTGATGGATAGAGACCTAAATGCAGCGATTAACATCGGTGTTCAAGGTCTTATCAAATATGTAACAAAAGCGTATGGAACAGACGCATATAGCTTGGTAAACTAATAGACATTAGTCTGTTTTACCCAAGAAGCTCCCACTTCTAATGAGTTTCATTAAGTGGTGGGAGTAGTTCACTCTTCTCTTATGATTTGATGAAAACTATAATAATGATTGAAAGTGCTTTGACTTCTGAATCCAATTTCTATGCGATAAGGCAGATTCCAGTTTTTTTGAAATGTCAGGGTTGCAGTTTTTGAATCACCCTGGGGTGTGAAACCAACCGTTCCTGAGTAAACCATGAACTCGCCAAATTCATTTTGTTCATAAACATAGTAGTAGACAATTTGGAAGTTGTGGCTGGGATCCGTCAGGCTGACATCGACTTGATAGGTATCTTGAAGTTCTTCTATGGTATAGGTATATGTAAAGCTTCCAAGTGTTCGCCATTCCAACAAATCAAGTTCAATCTTTTCTTTAACCAATGTATATGGATTTGTATATGTCGCTGAAAAGGCTAGGCTATAATCGGTTTCAGGCTTCAACTGTGAAAATTCGATTGAGATGCCTGAATGCATGGAATCAGGAGGCGCGGGAGAAACCGACTTCGTTTGAACTGTCTTTCCATTCGTTTGAAGTTCAAGCGTATAGATTAAATCATCTGTTTCTATATAGCTTTGATATAATGTGAATCCTGCCGACCTGTCTGTGATTTGATCTAGGTAAAGAGATGCCTCGATTGAAAAAGGTGTATGGATGTAGATTTCATCCAAACGGACAATTTCTTGATTGAGTAAGGTAGCTTCCAGGTAAACATGAATCGTTGTATTAAAATTGGGAACCCCTTCAAGCAAAACCGTTTGAGCATCCCCAAAAATCTCAACAGGGATATATTCCAAAGGCTGTCCTTGTTCCTCTTCATAGATGAAAGCATAATACATAATGACCTGTTCATAATTTAAGTTTGGATCAAAGACCAATACATCTATCTCATAATCAATATAATACACTTCCAAGCCTTCAATCATGCGGTAACCAGATATGGTTGCTCCGGATAATGGCCTGGTTGAAATGCTTACCGTATCCAGATTTTCATTTCCAAATCCCTTGTTTCCGATGATTCTCAACGTGTACTGGGTTCTGGGATTCAAGTCACCGAAGCTTCCGGCACTGCTGCCAAGGTCGATGGGACGCTCATAATACTCGAATTGATTTTCAAGAACAATCTTCAAGCTGTCAGGATATAACGCCTGTTCTTCATCTGTCACAGAAATCTGATAAGATATCACGTTTTCAAATGCTTGAACCTGTTCAATGGATGCAATCGGACTTGCTGGGATTGTCGTGATGACTACGATTGCAGCAGTCACGGTAACAGCAAATGAAGTCATCCAAGAGCGTAAAATCTGAATTCTCGACTTCTTATTCTGATTGATTTTTATTTTGTTTGTATCACGCATCGTTTGACCTCCATTTGGCTTTATTGTACAACTTTTAGAAAGCATACACAATATAGGATATTGAAAAACTGAAAAACAAAGCATAAAAAATAAAAAAACCAACATGAGTTGGCTTTTAACAGTTTCAAATAGACTAATTATTCATTCTTCTCAAATGCCATGTGATGGATGAAATCTCTCACCTCAGCCATTTTTTCGATGTTTCTAATAACAGATACACTTTCTTTTGTCTTAATGACGAGTGCGGAATACACCAAGAATGGTTTTGTCCAAATATTGACAGTCGCATGCACATCAAACATATCCTTAAACCGGATAAAATATTCCATTTTATCTCTTTTGTGGACGTAGACACCATCCTGATCATATTCCATCAATATATTAGGATTCGTAATCAATATATAAAGCTGCATGACCAATGCGATGGATCCAAGGCCGAGTGCGAACAAAATGATTTTCATTTCAATATCTATCAATTCAAATCTAAAATAATAGTAATTGAAAATAAAATAGATGATGGTTAAGATAAACACTAAGATGATGAAATTAGCTATAATCTGTTTGATGGACTTCTTGGCAAGCTGCTCTCTCATATGTACTCCTTTTAGATTGTTCTATATTTATTATATCATAAACCAAATCTGACCCATTGGAATGGTGAACCTAGGAAAGAAAAAGACAAAGCTTGTTTGTCTTTTTCTATTGAAACCGATGTGTTCGAATGATAATATCCGCCTTTTTTGCGATATCCAAATCCCTGAAATAAGTATTTTCCATCGGAATCCATTTTTTAATAAATACAAGAAGTCTTTTCCAACCATTTCTCTTATAGACACGTCTTATTTGTTCAAGATAAGTCGTTTTCATAAATATTCTTACTTGGTAAAGTTTTTCAATGTAGGGATGCATGCTATATGCGCCTTCAATGATGGTTATCGGTTGATACGCTGTTTCAATCGGATCTGATAACTCATGATTTTTCATATCGAGCAGCTGATGAATCGATTTTGTTTCCTGATGATAAGGATGAATCACTTCATCATTCAGCCTAGCAAAATTGATATTGCTGCCATATACTGAATATGGATCATAAGTGTTTATTACAGGCTTCATGAAATAATCGTCCATATGAAAAACATTGCAAACATAAACTGCTTTCAACCAGCTGGCAAATGTCGTTTTGCCGGATGATGCATTTCCATCTATCGCAACTAAAACTTTCTCTTTTTCTTTGTATGTTTGATCAATGCTTGATATGATGTTGAGCTTGTCTAAAAACCTTTGATGAACGATGAAATATGAGTTCGGATGATTTTTCATAAAAACATCGCTATGTTCAATCTGTTCATTTCTTCTTAAGTACCCATCAACTAAAGAATGAAGCATGTTGAAATCTGTTGATGGTTTTACTTTTTCGATATAACTCTTAGAGTCACAAATTCTTTTTAAGAAGTCTTCTTCTGACTGCATATTCCGATGATAGGATAATTCAGCTACTTTTTTCACGGATTCATAACTGATCCAGTAATCTCCATGTGTGATCAATTCAACTTTTGCACACTCTTTGCTGATGTATGTGATTTCACCCAGGTGCAGGGATTCAGTTGATACTGCTTCATTTATATATGGAATTTTGTTCCCAAATGACGATTCAGTTAAAAAAGTCAGAATATCAGACAATTCCAATTGCGGATAAGCTCTTAAAATGTTTGAGATCCAGATATTTTTCTTCATCATTCAAATTGAGGTATGGTATTGGTCCTAATCAAACTCTGCAAAAACACAGGTATGAAAATAAGCTGGAAGATGATTCCAGGTATGGCATTCAAAAGCGCTCCAGCGATAAAGATTTCCAGATTGAATGGGAATCCCGCCAAAGGATAAATCAAATATGCTGCAATGCCCCAGACGATTCGACCTGCTAACATGGATAAAACAAGCGATACAATTAAATAGACGAATTTCTTAGGCAATAGCTTATAGAATAAGCCGATGAAGAATCCGTAAGCAGCCAGTTCTAGAGACATCACAACTGCGATTGGAAATAATGGAGGCATGCCAACCAGTACAGCTCTTAAAAGCGGTGTGATCAATCCGACAAGAAATCCGTATTTCCATCCGCAAATCAATCCGCACAGCAGTACAGGCACGTGCATCGGCAAGAATCTATTGCCCAAGATTGCGATATTCCCTGTAATATAAGGTAATATAATACCTAAAGCTATAAAAAAACTAGCTAAAATCATTTGTTTCGTTTGGTTTCTATTCATATCTTCATCCTCTTCATTTTTTCTTCTACATGGATTAAAATAAGCATTCCAAGACTTATTCGTCTTTTAGAATGCTTATGTTATTTCTACTAGAATCGGTTTTTGTCAATCCAAAGGCCTAATGCTGGATTTGGAACAAAAAATATTTCTTCTCCGTCAGGCATGATGTTCCATCCTGCGCTTAACTTTTCAGGATTATATCTTTTTACGACTTCATCGTAATCGGCAGACTTAAAGTAGACACTGTCGATTTCTTGTTTGCTAATCTTCTTCACTGCATAAGTCACAGAAAACCTTCCATCGGAAGATCCATGAATCAAGTGTGCGGCAATGCTCATGTTCTTCTTCAATTCTTCATTGGTTTTGAATAATTCGAGCACCTTGAGACGTCCTTGGTATCCATACTTTCTGATCAATTCATCATTATATGGATCTTCACCAAATTTGGTGATGCCTGGAGCCAAGATGATTAATTCACCAGCATCCTTGATTGCCATGCGTGTGCGGTAAACCGCCTTATTGCCTAACCAAGTGCTTTTGAACTCTTTGGGTTCAAGATAGACGATGCACTTCTTAATTCCCTTGTCCAAGAAGATTAAATTCTTCTCTTGAGCAAGTTCAATCGCCATTTCAAAGCCCTTTCTTTCAGTGCCGATAAAGAGTCCATGCGTGTGTGTTTTTCCTTGTGGAGCCGTGGTGACAGTCAAAACGAATAATATCGGTCTTTCGTTTAAGAAATGCTTCATGCCGTAATCTAAAATCTTTCTGACTGGCGTATTATCTTTACCCATCATACGTTCCATGCCGTAAACAGCACCGAGCATATGGGATTTATTGATCACATCTCTACCACCGCATCCGACGAATAAATTCTTGGAGTGATTGGCAATTCCGACAACTTCGTGAGGAACGACTTGTCCGATGGAAATCACCAAGTCGTAGCTTGGATCCATGATCAGCTTATTGATTTCAACCTGAATGGGAATATCCCATAAACCGTCAGAAATTTCCAAGAGGTAATCTGAAGGAATTTCTCCCACCTTCACCACATCGGTTCTCCAATTATGGACGATGAACCTATCTAGAGGAATATCTCCAAACATTTCTTCATATTCCGCTTTCGTCATCGCTTCATGCGTACCCAAAGCAGGAAGAATGTCCACAATTACATTATCTTTAAGCAAATGATAATAGATATTGGTAATCAGACCTGCATTCGAATAAAACCTTGTGAAATCAGGCGGAACCAATAAAACTTTTTTTAAGGATTTTCCAGCAATTGACTGTTTGACCGCTTCCTCTATTTCAAGTACAGACAAGCCCTGATTGTTTATTTCTTTAAGGTAAATTTCTTTCATTTCTTCTCCTTTTAAACGCCTGAATAGGCTGAGAATCCTCCATCAACCGGTACGACAACCCCTGTGACGAATCCGGAAGAATCATTATCTAAAAGCCAGAATAGAGTTCCTAAAAGCTCATCTGCTTCACCGAAGCGTCCCATTGGCGTGTTATTTAGAATCTTTCCGGTTCTCGGTGTTGGTGTTCCATCTGGATTAAAGAGCAAAGCTGCATTTTGCTGAGTGGAGAAAAAGCCTGGAGCGATTGCATTCACTCTGATGTTGCTTTTTGCAAAATAAACAGCGAGCCATTGTGTGAAATTGGAGATTGCAGCTTTTGCAGCGCTATATGCTGGAATCTTGGTTAATGGTGTAAATGCATTCATTGAACTGATATTTAAAATGACAGAGCCTGGACGGTCGATCATATCGGATGCGAATATCTGTGTTGGGAGCAATGTACCTGTGAAGTTCAGACCGAAAACGAAGTTAAAACCTTCCAAATCCAGATCAAAGAAGCTCTTATGTCCTTCTGTTTGATACTTTGGTCTGTCAAAAAATTCGTCTGATGTTGTAGCCTTGGGATTATTTCCGCCAGCTCCATTGATCAAGATATCACATTTTCCGAACTTGTTCAACACCTCTTGATGTGCTTGGTTCAAGCTTTCTTTATCCAAAACGTTTGCTTTAACGCCGATTGCTTTAAATCCTTTTTTAGTGATTTCTTCTGCTAACTGTTTTGCTTTGTCTTCAAAAAGATCTAAAATAGCGACCTTGGCTCCGCATTCTGCGATTGCTCTGGCAAAATCACTGCCAAGCACGCCTGCACCGCCGGTAATGACGACAACTTTATTGGTAAAATTAGGTTTAAATGGTAATTTCATGATTGTTCTCCTATGGCGTTAGCCATTATATGTTGTTGACGAGGTATCCCCACCGCGTCCTGTCCAGTTGGTATGGAAAAACTCACCGCGTGGTTTATCTGTTCTTTCATAGGTATGCGCTCCAAAGTAATCCCTTTGCGCCTGAAGCAGGTTCGCTGGTAGAGAGTGGGTCGTATATCCATCAAAGTAATTCAGTGCGGATGACATGGCAGGCGTTGGAATGCCGTTCATGACCGCAGTAGCAATCACTTTTCTCCAGGATTCGATGAGTCCTTTGATTGTAGTTTCAAAATAGGAATCCAGAAGCATATTTTCTAACTTGGGATTCTTTTGATAGGCTGCCATGATCTTATCTAAGAAGCGTGAACGGATGATGCATCCACCTCGCCAAATCATTGCGATTCCACTGTAATTCAAATTCCATTGATAAGTTTTCGCTGCAGCATTCATCAAATTATAGCCTTGAGCATAGGAAATAATCTTTGCTGCATAGAGCGCTTTCCTGATGTCTTCAATGAATGCTTTTCTATCTCCTTGAAAAGGTTTGATTGTTTTAGGAAATACTGAACTTGCATGCACGCGTTCTTCCTTCATCGAAGAAATGAATCTTGCATAAACAGCTTCAGTAATCAAAGTCAAAGGAATACCTTCATCCAAGGATGTTGTTGCTGTCCATTTGCCAGTTCCCTTTTGTCCGGCAGTATCCAAAATCTTATTGACTAAAGGACTGCCGTCCTTGTCTTTTACAGCTAGTATTTCAGAAGTGATTTGAATCAGGTAACTGTCTAAATCGCCTTGATTCCAGTCTTTAAAGATTAATGCCATTTCATCAGCGCTCAATCCTAAAAGTTCCTTCATCAGATGATATGCTTCGGTAATCAATTGAATATCGCCATATTCAATGCCGTTATGAACCATTTTAACAAAATGACCTGCACCATTTTCACCGATCCATGCCGCACATTTGATGCCATCGCTCGCCTCTGCGGCGATCGCTTCAAAAATTGGTTGGATCAATGGCCACGCTTTTGGAGAACCGCCTGGCATTAAGGAAGGTCCATGAAGCGCTCCTTCTTCTCCGCCTGAGACACCGCTTCCGACAAAAAGCATTTGATGATCTTCGACAAGTTGAGTTCTTTTGATGGTATCGGGATAATTGGAATTGCCACCATCGATGATCACATCACCTTGATCTAATAATGGAATCAGCTGATCGATGACACTGTCAACCGGAGCTCCTGCACGGATCATCATCATGACCTTGCGTGGTTTTTCTATCGATTGGATGAATTCTTTAAGTGTATAGGCGCACAAAATGTTCTTATGTTTTGCGCGACCGTTTTGAAAATCAAAAACGCGCTTTTGATCAATATCAAAGGCAGCGACTGTAAATCCTTTGGACTCCATGTTCATGACAAGGTTTTCACCCATCACCGCGAGTCCAATCATTCCTATATCAGCTTTTTTCATCACTTCATCCTCCAATAATGATTCATCTCTTGACTCTTGCATTGCCTTCCCAGATGCTCCAAATCATATCTTCATCCGCTGGTAAGCCGAAATCGTCAAGAAGTGTTACTACAAATGCTCCTGACGCCCAGCCGAACTGTGCGCATTTTTCGGAATTCCATCCCTTTAAGAAGCCATAAAGAAGACCGCCGACAAATCCATCTCCTCCGCCGATGCGGTCAAGAACCTGGATAGGTCTCGGTTCAATCACAGTCCAAGTCTGCTGATCCAAAAGGATAGCTCCCCAATGATGCTCATTGGAACTGACGACTTCACGTAGTGTGGTTGCGAATGTGGTTGCATTCGGAAATGCTTTTTTAACGTCCATGATCATCAGCTTGAAACTTTCAATCTTATCACTGATGTTTGTTCCTCCAGCTTCAGGTCCTTTAATGCCTAAAGCGAGTTGAAAATCTTCTTCATTCCCAATCAGTATATCAGAAACTGACGTGATTTCCTTGAAGATTGCTGAGAGTTCTTTTGCTCTGTTCTTCCAAAATGATGCTCTATAATTCAAGTCGAATGAAATCTTGGTTCCAAATTTCTTCGCTGATCTTGCAAGCTCCAAACAAAATAGTCCGGTTTCAGGAGAAAGTGCAGCAATCAATCCTGATAAATGAAGGAGTTGAACACCTTCCTGATTAAAAATCCGATCTAAATCAAAATCTTTAAGGTTTAATGTTCTTCCGACTTCTCCCGCTCTGTCATTTTGAACGCGAGGTCCCCTTAATCCATATCCGCTATCTGCGATATTGAATTGGTGACGGTATCCCCATGGTCCGCCTTGTTCGACTTCTACACCTTCATAATCGATATGACGTCTGGATAAATCATTTTTAATCAATAATGCGATTGGGCTCTCTTTAACAAAAGTAGTAAGTACCTTCGCTGGTAACCCCAAGGCTGAGGAAATGCTGATGACATTGGTTTCAGCACTCGTCGCCTGCATATGGAATGTGTTGCTGATGTGAACAGGTTGACGATCGATTGGCGTGATTCTCACGCCCATGCTTGATGGAACAACGATTGCATACTTGAACTTTTCTCTGAATTTCATATTTTCTCCTTGAAACCTTTATTTTTCAAATCCTTTGTAGAGTAATTCTAAGTGTCTGCCGATATGTTTGGATAGCATTTCAGCATAAACCTCTGACTGCTCTCTCCATAATTTATAGAGTTTTGTCTTAAAGCGGTATGAACCATCACTATTCTTTACATTCAGTATATAACCATATGTGATATGAATCATCTGTCTTGCATCATTTTGTTTAAAAAGGTTTACCAATTCTTCATCCTTTAAGGAATCAAGGCTTGGAATTTTAGTTAAATCTGTCGTAACGTGATAAAACTTCTTCGCCTCTGAAAACATGGATAGTGCGTACTGATGAATTTCACGGTAAAGTTTGGGGTCTGAGGATGCAACGGTTCTCATGGCTTCTAGCCAGTTCGTCCCTGCAGTTTTCACATGGAAATTACCTAAAGTATGCTTTCCAATCAAGGTGAAGATTGAAAACTTATCGGATCCAGAATGAATAGAAAGCTTATATCCATAATGTCTTGCAATTGCTGCATGGATTTTCAATTCTTCTTCAAATTGCTTGATATCGCCGACATAATCGACACCCTTTTGGAATTCACCGCAGAATCTTGGAGCCATGGTATCCAGCTTGACTCCATGAAGCGTCAATTCATTGGCAACAAAATAATGCTGGGTCGGAGATGTGGGGGTTGCTGTTTCATCAATTGATATTTCAAAATTCGCATTTGTTTTTCCGTTGGCGAAATAGGTTTGATAGATGTGGATGGCATATTCGACTGCCTTACCGTAAACCAAGACATTTCTTTTCAGTTCTTCTTCATCAAATGTAATGGAAATACCTTCAATTTCGAACTTCTTGTTTAAATAGCGTTTCTTTATGTCTTCAGGTAAAACACATTCATGATTCACTTGAGCTTTAGTCATTCCAGTGATATCATTTCTGATGTATTCGCTACAATCCAAAGTGATCATGGTGAATCCTAAGGATAGTGCATATTCGATTTCAGAAGGCTTTTTCAAATGATCTCCATCTGCCCCGAAACCATCCTTATACCCATCCCTGAACACTGCAAACGATGCAGCATCCAACACTTCTTCATAGGTTCTATTGGTTAAATTGAGTTCTCTAATCGATTGTTGAGCGAAAATAGGATAAGCATTATACTTTTTAAAAACTTTGATATGACCTGGCGTTGCAATACCGAGTCTGTCCCCCAAACCGAAGCTTCTTTTTTTAGATAAAACTGGAATAGGTTTAGTAAAAGGAAAGAGTTCTCTTAAGACAACTGCGTTATCATGTGAGAGTGGCGCTTTGATGCAGGGAAGCGGTTCACAATGCATCGATTCTCCATGAAAGATACTGGCGTTCTTTCCGGCAGCAACCAAAAAATCCTGATCCGGTTCCTTAACCATGAACACCCATAATCCGCTCACCTGGTTGAGTGAATCCGGATAAACCCCATACTTTTTAAAATCTTTGCTATTTGGTAGCTGTTGAACAAAATCCTTTAAATTAGACATACTCAGATCTCCTTGCATAAACAATATTTTTTAGTTTTTACATATAAAAAGACACAAAAACAGTCAATCGTTAAGTTCAAAATTCTTTTTTGTAGTGGTGAATCAAATCGTCCGCATATATAGACTGTGTCCGCATATACTATTATATCATACGATATAAGCATGTGTCAACGCTTTCAGAGATTCAAAGGTGCGGGATTTTTAATCTGTTATCTACTTTTCCATAACATTTAGAGAGTATCAAGAAAAAAAATCCCGCACCTTTGAATGACGTATCATTCGTTAAGGAGCAAGATTTACACATCATTCATCCGCTATTATTTTATTCAGGTTGATAATCAATGATGACCTGTTGACCCCATTCATCCACCGTTGTATCCTCAATAATCGTAATGATAATGTAGTACTTTTTAGGAAGAATGGAGTTTTCCAAATAGAAACTGTGTCCATCAACCAGTGTGCCTTGAAGTGATACAGTATAGGTGAATCCTTCAGGTAGAGAAACCTCAAGCACGTAGGTTCCATATGTTGTCATTTGATACTGATTATTGAGATAGGTTTGTGATAATGCATCAAATACAATGTGACTGGACATGCTAAATAAGATGTCATTGAACGCACAAACTCCCGAATAACCGAGTTCAAGCTGACATATGTTGAGTCTAACGAATAATTGATCAACATCAAGACTGCTGTTATTAGCAATTTCTAAATGAACTCTGATGTTGTTTGTTATATCTTGAACTGCGACATAATAATCTGTATAGTGATCTAGATTTTCATCATAGTCACTTGCATAAATTCGGTATTGAACGAATAAGATTGTATCGCTGACTGGCGTGAAATCCGTATTCAATATTTCAGATTGATAACTGTAGTGAACTTGATTCAAATCTGTAACTCTTCTGATGATGGATCCGTTGGGAAGATTAAAGTTTGGTTGATAATAAGTTAAATTGGTTTTTTGAACTTGCCCTACAATCCAAAATTCATTTTCGCTTTCATAATCACCATAGTAAATACCGCGAGTAGGCAAAATGGTCATTGTTCTGGTTTCAGGATTTTCGAAGTAACCCAGATAGCTTTCTGCAGTGATGAGCTGGTAGTCCATGATGGTATTGAATCCCGCATAAATCGTATCAGAGATAAAGGTGATGTTTTTTAATAAACTTTCATCGTTTTTAATTTTTCTAAACGTCAGTTCTGAGAATTCAAACTCCCAAATCAACGACTGACCCCATAAGACAATCGCATTTGAATAAACGGTATTGAAGAGATAATACCCTTCAGCAACATCTTGGTTGAACTCAATTTCGTACCCGATTCCAGGAAGCATGTTTATAAAGTAATCTAGTCCAAGAACGGATGTGATTTCGTCCAATGGAATCATGGTTGATGTAGTTTCTGTATGGATTAATTCCGTGATATATAAATTTTCAACTGCATATTCCACACGCAAGGTTGGAGATTCCATATAACTGATTTCATGTTCTAAAAATGGAATTTCCACTTCTCCGCCGTTATGATACACATGCTCAGGTTCTGTATCCAGTTCATATTCTTGAAGTAGATGAATAAATGTAGATGCTAAACCTGATTCAGATAGCAAATGATAGGTGATTGCATATTGATGTCTGTAGCTATCCAACATGGATATAGTCAAGTCCACAGATTCCAATGTCGAGAATGGTGAAATATCCATATCGTCTAAATAATCTGGAATCCATAATCCCTGAAGATCCTCATCATAAACATCAATAGTTGTGCTTAAGTTTGTGAAATTGACAATATTTGTAGAATCATCATTCATATCATAGAAGATTCCATAGGGGATCATCGATACATAGGTATTTGACAATGGAGCAATGATTTCTTCCCTATATATAAATTCGATTACACTGGAATCACCGCTCATGATTTTATCAAAATGAATTACTGCAGTTTCATCTGCGGAAATAACAAGCTCCATTCGATAAGATCCTGTTGGAAGCAGATCCGTCACTTCAAATTCGATTGTGACACTGCCTGCTCCGAAACTACCTTCTGCATTATCGAATGAATTGGTATTCACCACGCTGCCTAAACCTAATTTATAAAGGGATGTATGCAGCTTTACCCCAGTGTTATTATCGAAAACCTCAACCATCGGCAGTACTGAATAGCCATCGGCCATATTGATGGTCTGATATTGGATGCGCATAACGCCTAACGTGCCATCAGACACATAATGGATACCCTGACTTGCAGTCAAATCTCTAAAAGTCGTATAGGTAGGAACGTCAGAAACTCCATTGATTGTCAAACTCATGAATCCTGTTAATCCTTCATCTTCTGTTCTGATGATTCGAATTTCATAATCTTGATAGCTCTCGCTATCTAAAACGTCATAACTGGATGAAAACACGCGTACGCTTCCATAATGATTGGTGATTGAATCGATTTCTACTAAGGTTGAAGCATCGACCAAGGTGTCATATATACCAACTGCATAAGGAATTGTCGCATCCGTTTCAAGTGGAACACCCTCGTTAACAAGCGATGCTCCTTGTGAGATCAAGTAACTGGATTCATCAAGATTCACTGAAAAACGAATACCTTGATCCAGATAAATCATTGTTGATGAGGACGTAACATAATCAAAGGTGACAAGCTCTTGATTAGGTCCTGCATATTGGTAAACTTCGCTATAGATTGGAGGTTCAATATAATCAATAATTTTATATGCGCCATATCCTGAATCATTGATAACTTCTGTAGATGTAATGTACCCGAAAGCTTGTTCCCACTTATAATTAGTGCTGACATATTTTTTAACGTGGGGGAGATGGACTTGAACCGTTGAAAGTATTGCTTCTTGAGATGAAATATTGTAGCTTGTGTAAACTGTGTTTGGAATAATATCACTATTTGTTGCACTCTTGTCCACTAAAATCTGTGTGAACGTCAACGTATAGATACCATCTGTATGATAAGGACCGATTTCTAAATAGGATGATCCTTCCTTTTTATAATAACCTACATATCGATATGACCAAACATCTTGACTTAATGTATCTGGAACCTTTCTACCGGTACCAAAGGATGTTTCGACATAACTATATGTGTTTTTGGTATAAAACTCAGATTCATTAAACACTTGCGCGTTGCTTGGAAGATAGTAAGTTAACATCTTTCGATCATTACTGATTTCAGGATGACTGAGTTTAAGTCCATTTGGGACAACTTCGCCATTCACATCTGTTTGAACCAGTTCAAGATCATAGATAGAAGTTGCATAGGATGACTTCATCTGACGCATCTCAACATGGAGTTGATAGTAAATCGAGTTTTCAACCTGATCATCACCAAGCCATGATAAGTCTTGAGTTTCACCGTCTAATCGAGGATTTAATAGGGTTAGATCGAGCTGATCTGGAATATACGTGCCGTTTTGTGTTCCCGCGCTGTCCGATAATGCATAAATGCCTGTGTAAGGTATTGAACGATTGCTATTCAGTTTAGAGATCAAAAAATCACTGACATTATCAGCTTTTATATAAGAAAAGTAATCCTTAAGGTATTGATCAGTTCCTGTTTGAACGTTTGGAAAGGTTTGATTGAAAATACCGCCAGTTTCATCAGACATTTTGAATGAGGGGATTGCACGTCCGTAATATGCGCTTTTTGGCCATCCTGAAAGATAGAACAAAGTGAATGGCTCTTTTGAATTATCGTCTTGTTTCAAGGTTGCCATTCTCGAAATAATCGCGACCAAGTCAGGATTTCCAAGTCCAAAATAGAGTGAAAATGAGTCAACTCTTGCCGTTGGTGCATTTCCAACCATATCTGAAAGCTCATCAAAATTGACAAGGTATCCAAAACTGATTTTATCTATCGGATAGGTATTTGAATAGGTAGCAGATAAAATATCCCAAGACGTTGTTCCTGTATGGATTTTCCCAATGGTGGATGCAAAAGCATTATAAACTGTTCGTGCTGGAATGGTCGTCATATTGACTGCAAAATCATCAGTATAAGAAACAATCTCGCGTATTTTTCCGTAATTCATGGCATTCGCAAAATAGACTTCTTGAAATCCAATCACACCGAACTGTGCAATCTTAAGAAATCCGATAATGCCGCTCGCTAAATATTTCGAATAAACATTGCCATAATTGATGACATCAATAACTGAAAGCATCCCAATAGAAAAGATTCCGGATGCTTTTGACCTTGTTTCACCTGTGATGGTATACCCTGTTTCAATGGTTGCGCTAAATGCATAAATATCGCCATAGTTGATACTATAAAGTATTTTTGCAAACCTGTTGATTGATCCTGAGCCAACATAGGTTCCGTTTTCTAAACGATCGTTTCTAAGTGCAATACCTGATGCATGTGCATAACCGGTGGTTGATTTTGAAGCTGCTACAATTTTCCCATTGTTTGCAGAATCCTTGATTCTTGCATATTGTCCAATCATTGAATAGACGATACCTGCTGATTCAACTTCTCCTAAATTTATTGTCGTATCATTTTTGTTGTCGATATCGCCTAAGTTAACTGCAGATGTCATTAATGACAGATTGAATAGGACAATTCCTGAAATCCTGGATGAACCATAAAAATCACCTTTAACCGATAAATTTCCTGAATTGAGAACATTATCCATCGCGCCTTGATGCACATTGACATTTGAAATGCTTTGTGCTTCAATATCGTGAAGCTGATAGTAATTTGTATTTTCATTTTTATAAGCAATACCTGAAACATAAATATCATAATAAACAGGTAAGGCAGTTAGTTTTTCAATCTCAATATTTCCTCCATTGAATCCATCATTAAAGACTTGATCCTGAGAGAGTGTTTCCAATAAACCTGTCACATATAGCGTGCTTTGCACCAAAAGCGACTGATGCAGAATATCAACGATGATATTGCCTTCATTTCGCAAGTGGGTAAGTCCGATATTGGATCCCAAAACGTTTCCTGAAATCTTAACTGCAGATTGAGTCAATGTGTTTTGTGAAGAAACTGTAATGTTGCCTTGATTGTAGGATTGCGTTAATGTTGAACCGGTACCGTTTGTAATGTTTAAGACTGCTGCATAGGTATCGATGATACTCAAATCAATACCAATCGATCGATTGTTGAATAACCCGTTGAAGCTTCCTATGATATTTGTAGAGTTCACGACAGAGGAAACATCAACATTGAACCCTTGCAGTTCAGCAGTTGAAAATACATTTCCTGATGGATGATTCATGGTGATGATACCGCCATTGGTGATGCTTGAATACCTAAAATCAGCGTTTTCATCTTGATTGATTCCATCTATATTGACAACTCCAGCAAGTTTTAAAGTCATTGGATTGGTCATTTCAACTTGTATGTCTCCGAGATTATAAATTCTATATATTTCTTCTTCCTGGCTCGTAATCAAGCCAAAAACACCGCCAGCAAAGAGCGTTTCTATATAACCGCTGTCTAGATGTGAAATAAGTTCTCCTTTAAAAATGAGCTCGGATGCACTAGATATGGTTCCATCACCAACAAGTCCTCCAAGGTAAGCTGTGCCATTGTTAACTTGATCAAAACCTAATCCTGCGATGGATAGATCACTGATGATTTCTGATAAGTGAATGGATTGCGCATGTGCGATGATGCCGCCTGTAGCAGATTGATCCGCTAGAGCTTGATATGTTTGAATCTCATGATTCATTGTTCCTCTAGTTGTAGAATTGTGAATGGTTCCACTGCCTTCTCCAACCAAACCACCTACATAAAGCTTTGTAATAGGAACAAGTGACTTAGTTATCAGTGTATTCAAATCAACATGCGTATTGAGAATGGTTCCACCATTCATCAACCCAGCGATAGAACCCACTAAAACCTTTGTTTTTTCCATTTGATCTTCTAGATCCATCGGAGAAATATGCATTTGAATCAGGTTCAAGTTTCTTACAGTTCCAAACAGTGCAGGAAACAATGCGTAACTTGCATAATTACCGATTACTGAAGCTTTTTTGATGCGGAGACCTATAATTGAATGATACAAACTATCGCCACCAGAATCGAGGTCTCTGATGTATAAGGAAGTCTGTTCGCTTCTTAATGAACTATCAAAGATTCCATTGAATGCGACATTGGCTGCCTTGTATGCATCAGAACTTACTTCATTCATATCGATATCCTTAATCACTTGATAATGAGAGGACCTAAAGTATCCTGAAACATTTAAAAGCTCGTTCATGTAGATCAAGTCGATTGCTTCATCGATATATAAAATATGATTTTCAAAGGATAAACCCCTCAACATTGGATATATCTGATTCAAGTCAACCAAAATCTGTTCTTCTACAAATTCAACCAAATCAAAATAATGGTCTGTAAAGAACCATGCGCTTGAGAAATTTTCGTGATTTTGAAACGCACTCGTCAATAATCCAGTTCCAAATTCTGTTGAAGTGTTCAAATCTTTATAGATTTCTTCATCATAATAAACCTGATTGAGTACGCCTGTGTTTTGATGAATCAGGACGCTCGTAGATAATATATCATATACAGATGCGCTCTTAACATGCTCTGTTGAGATATATGCATTGTCGATGACCCCGTGATTGATTGCTACCAATCCGGATAGATGAAGAGATCCTTCAACATGATAACCAGCTGCTTCATTTCTGGTATCGATGATATACACATTTTGAATCAATCCTTGGTTTAATCCGACTAAAGGTGAAACTTCTACCATGTTTCCCCATTCGATCGGTTGAATGATGATTGGATTGATTAATCCAAGATTTTTAACGATTCCGGATTCACCTAAAACAGAAAACATGGAGAAATAAATCAATCCTCCATAAGTATCATTGTAGGTTTCAGCATCCAAAATGGTTTGAAAGTATAAATTTGAAATTTCAAATCCTCTTCCATCAAATGTTCCAGTGAATGGGGAATTGAACCCAATCGGATGAAAACGATGACTTACATTAGAAATGACTGTATCATAATAATCGATATGATTGCCCAAGACATAGTGTTGATCCATATAGATTACCGCATTCATACCTTTTGAAAGTTCAGACAAATCATATAAATCATCCGCATCTTCAATCACGTAGATTTGTCCGGTTGTAATCGCTTCAATATCGCCAGATATGGATTTGAATGGTGAATAACCGCTTTGATATGTTCCATCCATCAACGGCTTTAAATCAAGATTATCTCCTACCCATGTCCCATTCAAATCATACGCAATGACTTCTTTCTTGATGGATGAAATAAACATGATCAAAGAAAAAAGTGATCCGACGACAAAAACCATGAGTGTTAGTTTAACAAACATATTTCTGGTCATCGTTTCACCTCCTTAAATCTAGTTATAAAATGTTTCTTCAAGTCCCCATAACTCTTGAAACCTGTTCGCTTGTATGACATCAATGATAAGACCAAGTCTAACCATGCATGTTTCTGTGTAATAGTAATTACTTCTGACAGGGTAGGGATCTCCGCCTATAATGACATCATATCGATATAAAGTATTCTTATTGAGAACTTCATCAATATATGCATAAGAATCTGATGCATAAATTGGAAGAAATGAGCTGTCTGTCTTAAGAAGAGAGAACGGATAATATCCTTCACCTTTCGGCGTATGATAAACAGATTCAACCACAGGTACAGTCGGCAATCCGTTTTCATCAAGGAATGTTCTTGTCAACAGCCATTCATCTTGTAATTGAATTCTCATTCTCGCTGTAATTCTTGGAATAATCTCTATCGAAATCTTTAATTTCCCAATGTAGTTTTGACTTGTTTCATCAAAAGCATTCACGACAATCACTTGATTTTCAACTTCATAATATGGACTTTCCACAGTGATTTCATCTTCATCAAAATATGCTAAAACTGAAACTTCAAAGGATCCGGATACTAAGACGATACCTCTAGATTCCTGATTGACATAATACGCATAAGTGAGCGTACAAGTCGTAAGGAATAGGATAGAAAAGAGGACGGTGATAAGAATCCAATTGGATTTGAGAAATGTCATATCAGCTCACTCCTCTTGCATTGATGGATTCAATGGTTAAGTCCAAGCGGTAGGTATCGCTTAAGTAACCGTCTTTTTCAATCAATCCATCATAATCGCCCCAGACTGCGATTTGGATGGTCATCACACTTCCTGGATAGACTAGAATGGTTGACAAACCTTCTAATACGGAAGAATTATAGAGTTCAAGTGCATCTATCATCTCTTGTTTTGTAGCATATTCACTAAGAATAGTCATCAGCAATGCGTGATATGATGATTCGAAAACATGTTCTGATGTCAAATCCAAGCCTTCATACATGATGAGTAATAATAAACCTTCTGTACTCAATTCTTGAATTTGGATAAAATGCCTGCTTAATGGAGAACTGTTTGATAACTCAATATTAATGATGATGGATGATGCCAAACTGTCAATCAGTCCATACTGATCCTCAATAAAATCATTTTGAAAATCAACGAATGCCAAATCGCTCAAAACATAATCATCGATGAAGATTGCATCATTGACTTCAAGATCAACAAGGATTTCATTGGATACGAAGGTTGCTACCGATTTACGTTTGATATAAGTGAACCATGCAAAACTGATACTGAATAATGAACCAGTTAGCAATAAGACACTTAATATGACTATGATATACTTCTTCATTGGATTCACCATTTTTTTATTCAGGACTCATCGACATTTTCATAAAGATATGTTGTATGGAAAAAACTTGATTCATGAAAATATTGCTATTGGTATAAGGGACACCGAACGCATCTGTACCAAAGATTGAATTACTGAAATATAAATCAAAATAAACAATAACCGTACTGCTCGAAAACTCAAGATTAATCACTGGAACATTATGAACCAAGGGATAAATCAAACTTTCTTCATAAGTAAAATAGTTTGTATGGAATTCTATCGGTGCATTGCTTTTTAAATCTTCCGTTTCGCCTTCTATTGTCAAATAAGAAACGCGAATGACTTCATACATAAATGCTGTTTGAATCATATTTTCAACTCTAGGATAATTTTCTGATGTGATTCCACCAAAATCCAGTGATAAATAGGCTTGAAGCTGACCCTGACTTCTTACTTTAATTGCGAAACTGAATCGTTCGCCTGGGGCTACACTGCCCTCAATCAGCTCTGCAACAGTCGGATCTGGTACCAACAGATAACATTGATCCTGAGTAAGATTGCATACATCCTCGATTAAACTGGGTGTTGCATTCCCTAAATGCAGAGAATCCTCATAGATATAAAACTCATAATCCACTTCAATATCTGTAAGATTTGAAATGAGTTCTGTATGATTTTCATTTGCTAAGCTAAACCATGCATAAGTAACGATAGAGATGGCGGAAACTGAAAACAGAATATAACAAATGAGTTTGGCAACAAGTCTGTTCCATGATTTTCGAATATCCATCTGAAAGTCACTCCTTTTTTTAGCATTTTTTAAAACTAGAACTGCTTCTTGATCAAAGCTAGATAATTTTGGCAATCGACAAACGAATTCTTACCGAATAATTTTTCAATCAACTTGGATAAATCAGTGATTTCTTGTTGTAAAAACGGTAGATTGAGTCCTTCAAACTTTCTAAATATCTTTCTTGCAACCATGAAATCAAGAGCATCAAGCTCTGTGCCTCCACAGGCTACATAGACTGGAACGAACGATCTGATTTGCTTCATGATACGGTTACCGAATGTCACTTTAAAATTTTTAGTGATGAAATAATCTAAAAGTTCCAAATTTTCCATAGTCTTCAGTGTCATCGGATAATCCTTATACGCGGATTCAAATAAAAGATCCAGGTATTCATGACTCATTATGACACCTTCTGTATCTGGTGCTTCAAATGCAGTAGATTTAGTGTTGATTTCAATCGGAGTCGCGCGGTCATAAACCTTATCTGTGATTGTAAACGTTGAATCATCTTTATTGGCTGTTCCGATAAACCAAACATTGCCAGGAAGTAATAATTTTCCATTGATGATGTTCTTAGGATCTCCAGGTTTATTATCTGGAACAACATCGACAAGCCATTCGTTCTTATCTGGCATTTCAAGTAGAGATAATAGTTCTGCGAAGTAATATTCAACACGGGCTAGATTCATTTCATCTAAAACGATGATACTGATATCCTTGCGATATGTTGTTTCATAGATTGCCTTTAAGAAGTCTGTTTCATTGAATTTTTTAGTGAACTCATTCAAATATCCAATCATTTCAGCGCGATCGCGCCATGAAGGTTGAACGGGAATGATATTAGAGTCATGACCGAAGAATTTTCCCATCGCATAAGGTAGCGAGGTTTTACCTGTACCAGAGATACCTTCAAGAATCATTGTCTTGGAAGCTGCCATACCAGCAATAAATGGAAGTATAATTTTCTTGCTATAGTATAATTTGAGTCTTGATGCCGAGAAGTTGATGAATCGATCAACCAATCCTTCTAGAGTAACCTTGTCAGTTTCAATCATATTCACTGTGGGATCTACATTTTCATACTTCAAGTCAACTTGTAAAAGCTTGACAAAGCGATTCTTTGACAAATCAATCTCTTCTTCCATCGCTTCTTCTTGATCTGGATTGATACCGAGATTTGAGACCTTAAGTGCCAAAATCTTGTTTTTCTCATCAAGTAGTTCCATGGTCTTTCGATTCAAAAAGTCTATTTCCTGTACCAATTCATCCTTTTCAATTTCCTGTTTCGAAAATCGAATGTACTTTTTCAATACTCTTAGGAGCAAGACGACAATGACAGTGATAAAAACGATATTGATCAACAATACAATAACGAAGATGATCCAGTCCAGTATTGTAAAGTTTATACTGGCCATGATGAAATTTTGTATGAGCTTGAAGATACCTTCAGAAAAGAAAACGGCAATAGATTCAAAAATGCTTCTGAAAAATTTGCCGATGATTTCTAGGAGTTCTCTTAGAAAGCTGATATAATATCGTCCGAATTCTACCATATGTCCTCCAATATGAAGTTAGTAAAGCAAAGTGCATTTTATAGACCAACCTTGAGTTCAGACATCACTTGTTGTCTGATTTTTTCCTTTTCAGCTTCTAAAGTAACCAATGCTTTTTCCTTCTCAACTGCGTAATATTGTTCCATTTTAAATTTATTGATCACAAATACATGTTTAATAAGCATAATACCTTCAGCAACTAGAAACAAGACAACTGGTAAAATGATGAATAATGCAAATCCAGCTGATGTTTGCAGATAGTCAATTGAATTTCCGATTCCAGAGATGGATGAACGGTGAACAGCAAGTGCATTCGAAAGATGAAGAGGCTCTAGATCTGCCTGATTTGCATTATCTCCTTTTGTGCTTAAGTAAACTTCACCATCAATTTCAAGAATATCAACAATTCGATGCGTATTGAAATCTCGAACGCTCAAATCATAGAATGTGACAACGTCACCCAATTGAAGGTTTGCTCTGCCTTCTTCATCCAAAATATTAACGAAGATCAAATCCCCTTCAGAAAATGAATGCTCTTGAGTGCCTTCCATAGAATCGGATTGCACAGATAAGAATCCTACTCCGAACAGGTTTGCAATATCGTTATCCTTCTTGACACTGATGTTGGATACCGAAAAGGCTAAGAGAGCGATAACAATTGTGTAAAAAACAACATTCAAGCTGACTCTCAATACTTTCTTTACTAGTTTTTGATTCATGTTATAACTCCTTTGGTTACGCTTAGTCACTATCAAGTGATCTTGAAGCGTATGAACATTCGTAAATCCATACGCTTGGTCAAGATCTTATCTCGTAGAAATAATGACGAAAAGCTATTTAACCCTATTATTCAACTGTTGAACCAGTAAACTCCATTGATGTTGAAATGGTTCCGCCTAAAATTGAGTTGTATGCATTTGCATCCCAACCTTCAATCCAAATTCTTACGACAACGCTACCATAATAGTCAGCACCTGCATAAGTTAATGATTCTGGATCACTGTTTAATGTTAAGTCAACAATTCTAATCGTTCCAACGCTTGTAATTGCAAGTGGTACAGATACTGCTGCGGATCCATTAGGAAGAATACCATTCTTCGCATAGAAATAATTCATTGCTCCAGCAAGTCCTAAACCGCCGTTGCTCAAATCTCCACCAGAACCAAGCACGATATTATCACCTTGAGCAGGTTTTTCAAATACAGTTGTTACTGTAGTTGGTACTGTTTCAACTAAAACGCTACCGGTGAATGAAATTCTAACTGAATCCGTAGGATCAACACTAAGAAGAGTACCAACTGCTGTTGGTTCAGTATCGTTGACATTAATGAAGGCAACGTCTGTGTTCCAAGCGATTGGAGTTGAGGTTAATGTTAAACCTGTCCAGTCAATGCCATCAGCGGTATCAGATCTGAAATGTAAAGGAAGTTCAATATAACCTTGTGTTGCTGGTGTCTGTTCATAACCTGTGTCACCTGCGAACAATGTGTAGAAATTCACACCGTTTGCTGTGGTAACATGATCAAATCTGAATCCGTCTGGCCCGTTAGCCAATTCTGTTAATATATATTGTTCAATAGTGGTTGCTGTTAGATTGGTAACCCAGTTTAATTGGTCTGGACCAGCAAGTGGCACATCACCAAGGGCAATTTCAATACCTTCATTTGCTCTCAAATCGGCATCATAAGCTTGAACTGTTGCTACGTTGGTAATTGTAAACCATGCAAATGTCGTAGTTCCTAAAACGATAACTGTCAATACGACCGTTAGAATTGATAATAATAACTTTCTAGTCATTTTTTTCATTTTTTGTTTCTCCTTAGTTTCTTTCTTTTTATTTTTTCTGGTATTTACCAGTTAAAACCTAGTTTGTGATTGCTGGATTCGCAACCTTGAATTGCAATTGAATTCGGATCCTGTCGGTAGAGATACTGTCGAATGCATCGGCATCCCATCCTTCAATCCAAATATTGATTCTGACTTTCCCTGTGAAGTATTCTCTGTCTTTAGTGTCATAGATACCTGTAGGTTGAAGAGTTGTGAGCAGTGAAGTATTATTTAAAGCTTGATAAGGATTTAATTCATGAAACTCTGTCAACTCATAAATTGTTTCAGGAACTACTGATGGTAAATCAAGTGAAGTTTGTGTACTTGCCTGAAAGTAACTGAATTGCCCATACGGAGCGCCATATCCTCGTGTCATATCTTTTGAAAGATCGAAGATTTTGATTTTCATGTCATCAAGTGATCTATGATCAAGTTCATTTTGTGTATTGATCAATTCCTGTACTGAAATCCTGATGGAGTTGCTGGCATGATAAACTCCTGTATCTCCTTGCAAAACCATATCTGATAATTCTGGACCATTTTGAAAATTATGTTTAGCTGTCCAACTCACACCTCTTGAAACAATGAATGTTCCAATATCCGGTTCGTCATATTCGACGATGCTGCTGACATTGTTAATGAGATAAATGCTGTTTTCTCTGCGAATTGTCCTAAAGTAAATATCAAATGATAAGTAATCAGAATTTCTAATAGCTGGACCTTCTTGGATGATTCCACCTGTTAGAAAATTGACTCCATCCACGCTTGTTACATCTTGCAATCTCACATCTCTTAAAAATTCATCTAATACGTAATTCTCTATTGATGTGGAATAAGTATCACCATCGAGTGAAATTTCCAATTCATTTCCACTAGATGCAGTCAGCGATAGGTTTTCAAGGTTGTTGACGACTGACATCGTCAACCATGCATAGCTTGCCGTACCAAATACAATGGAAATGAGCAGGAAGGATAGAACGGAGAGATAGATTTTCTTGAATGTTCTCATATGTCACCTATTCGGTATCAATTGAGAAACTCATTTGAAATTTCACCATTCCACCAAGAATATCATCTGTTGTGTCTAGATCAGTTCCTTCAATCCAGATGATGACTGAGAATTTTTTAACGCTGTTTGGACCGAATTGTGAAATTCTTCTCCTAGTCACAATCGAGTCAGTCAAGAAATTGATCGATTCATTGACTCCGATTACTTCAGAAAGAGGTATTCCTCCTTGTGAAATGTAATCTGCTTTCTTGTAAACACTTTGGACGCCATCTTCAATCACGAGAATCCTGATTGCACTATCCATATTCTTATACACGTCCGTGATCCTGATGTGATATCCTAAGTTAATAAATTCAGTTCCGTTGTTGTGAAGGTAGAATGTATAAGCGATGTAATCAAAGTCTGGATCTATATAGTTTCCTGTCGCCAGTTCAACCTCATTGATCTTTAACCAGGAGTAATTCATATCGGTTGCTTCATCCACTGGTCTGGTCATCAGCCTTGGTTCTGCATTTTCATAATTGTTATCCTTGGAGAGTACGATTCCTCGTTTATATGCATCATAGTCAACTGACATCACGAAGTTTCCTGCACTCTGACCGTAGAAGGTAATGAGGACGATGATTAAGGAGAGGATTCCACTGGATAAGAATACAAGTGTCTGGATTCTTCTGCGATGTACTTGACGTTTAACTTTCAAAATTTTTGATAGCTTCATATGTTCATCTGCCTCCTCTCAATACACGATAAGTATAGCACCTACGAAAAATTCGCATGCTTAAATTTTATTGACTTTTCGTTAAGAAATTATTAATATTATTACAATTAGGTTTCAAATTATTAATTCCGACGTCTACTTATAATAGTTATACTTTAATTTTAAGATTTCCAATTTTCACTGATTTTTATCCTTAATCCAATCGTAAGGAAACTTTATAACTTCAAAATCCTTTATAAAAGAAAAAAGGCTGCCTCATTTCAAGGTAACCTTTTTTGTCTGTAGAAAATATTTATTTTATTTTTTCAAGTGTGATTTTTTGGTGCATTGCCTGTGCTGCCTGCCTGCCGGCACCCATGGCGAGAATGACGGTTGCTGAGCCGGTAACTACATCTCCGCCTGCATAGACCATGTTTTTGGTTGTTAATCCCCAGGCATCCTGAGTGATGATGCACCCTTTTTCATTGGTTTCTAGATCTTCAGTGGATTGTGTGACCAAAGGATTTGGTGTAGTTCCAATCGCCATGATGACTTGATCGACTTCCAAAAAGAAGCTGGATTGAGGATTTTCAATCGGTTTTGCTCGCCCTGATTGATCTGGAGCGCCAAGAATCATGTCGACACACCTGATTTCTTTGACAAAGCCTTCACTGTTTCCGATGATTTCCTTTAAGTTTGCGAGCAATTTGAACTGAATGCCTTCATCTACTGCATGTTCTACCTCTTCATATCTTGCAGGTAGTTCCTTCAAACTTCTTCTATAAACGATGTAAACCTCTTCGACACCTAACCTTTTCGCTGAGCGTGCTGCGTCTAACGCTACATTTCCGCCTCCGATGACTGCAACTCTTTTTGGATGTTGGATCGGGGTTTGGCTTTGTTTTTCATAGGATTTCATCAAATTGATCCGTGTCAGGTATTCATTTGCTGAATAGACACCATTAAGCATTTCTCCTGGAACACCTAAAAACTTTGGTAATCCAGCTCCAGTTCCCAAAAATATGGCTTGATATCCCATATCGAATAGGTCATCAATCGACAAGCTTTTGCCGATGATGACATTGGTAATTAAATTGACTCCATGAGCAATCAATTGCTCTATTTCTCTTTTCACAATCGCTTTTGGAAGTCTGAACTCAGGAATGCCATAAGTCAGCACGCCCCCAGCTTCATGCAAAGCTTCATAAATATCAACCTGATAGCCCAGTTTATTCAAATCATTGGCGCAAGACAATCCTGCAGGTCCAGATCCTACAACTGCAACCTTGAAACCATTAAGAATCGGTTTTGAAGAATCAAATTGAATATTCTTAAAGTGGTAATCTGAAACATATCGTTCCAAATTCCCGATGGCTACCGCTTCTCCTTTATTTGCGCGTACGCACAAGAGCTCGCATTGCGTTTCCTGCGGACATACGCGTCCGCACACGGAAGAAAGCATGCTTGATTCCAAAATAATCTGATATGCTTCTTCTATCTGATTATCGATAATTTTTTGAATGAATGCAGGGATATCAATGCCTACAGGGCACCCGTTGACACAAGGCTTATGCTTGCAGTCGAGACATCTTCTAGCTTCATCAAGGGCTTGTTCATCGGTATAACCTAAAGCAACCTCATTGAAATTTGAGATTCTTCTTATCGGATCTTGAACTGGCATCTTGTTTTTGACTTGCGATGTATTCAACATGTTGACTCCTTATTTTTGTTTGCAGGCATCGTTATACTGTTCATGTTCAAATTCTTGATACATTTTATTTCTCTGGATTGCTTCATCAAAATCAACCAAATGTCCATCAAATTCAGGACCATCAACACACGCGAATTTCATTTCATGATCAACTGATACCCTACATCCACCGCACATGCCTGTCCCGTCTACCATAATTGGATTCATAGAAACGATGGTTTTGATATGATAAGGTTTCGTCATTTCACTGACCATTTTCATCATGATCAAGGGACCGATGGCAATTACTTCGTCATAGGTTTCCCCCTTCAAAAGCAGTTCTTTTAAGATATCAGTGACAAAACCCTTTCTGCCTGCTGAACCGTTGTCGGTGACTAGATACATATGATTGCTAACAGCTTTGAATTCGTCTTCTAAAAAAACAAGTTCTTTGTTCCTAAAACCGATGATGGTATGGACAATCGTATGTTCTTGACGGAGCGCTTTGGCAATCGGGTAAGCGATGGCACAGCCAACTCCTCCACCGACGACACAAACTCTTTTAAGTCCGGTGACTTTTGATGGTTTTCCCAAAGGACCAGCAAGGTCCTGTATGGAATCTCCTGTATTCAGTTCAAGCAACCTTTTAGTGGTTGCTCCTGCGGATTGGACAATCAATGTGATGGTTTCATCTTCATGATTGGATTCAGCGATGGTTAAAGGAATCCTTTCACCATTCTGCTCAATACGGAGCATGACAAATTGACCAGGTTTCGCATGTTTGACGATGAATGGTGCTTTAACCTTGAACATCGATACCGATTGAGTCAACTTTTTTTTGTGTGTAATCAAAAACATAGATTTTTCCTCGATTTTATAGTTATATTATACCATGTCAATAATGGTTTGGAAACCTTGTTTTTTTGATTGATTGTGTCAATGAGGCGATTAAAAAAGAAACCAGCATTGTGCTGATTTCTTTGATGACTTATTGAGTTGTGAATTTAGAGAAAGCTTGACCAAGCAAAATCCTTAAGACATCGATTGCTTTGTAAGATAGTTGTCCTGGCGATAAGTACCTAAGAATGTACTTCAAGTCATCTCCTGCAGTAACAATTGGCAATTCTTGGTCACCATTTTTACGGTGCTGAGCTAAACCCATCGTTGATACTAATCCATTGCATAGGCATAATCTTCCAACTGTATCTTCTATTTTTCCACCTTTTGCTACATAGTCGGCTTCTGGTTCCGAAGGACAACGATAACCGATGTTTCCGTTTTCCTTTCGGTAGGCTTCTCTTAAGTAGCCCAAGTCACAGATACGTTTACGTTCAAGTGAGGTTTCAATGATTCCATTCGTACCCTCTAATTCAACAACCTTGAATGGAAATCCAGTCGGAGAAGCTAAAGGATCTGTGCGGACACGTCCCAAGCCTTTCTTGATTGCTTGGATGATTCTTTGTTTTAAGCTTTTTTCCATTCCTGATTCATCGCATAAAGCGAATGCGGTACCGACTTGCACACCTTCTGCCCCATTCGATTTCGCATAAAGGTATTGTTCTTCTGTTCCATAACCGCCTGCCAACCAAAATGGGAGACCTATTGATGCAATACCCTTGATATCAATGATATCCCGGTCTCCATAAACAGGCTCTCCTAAATCACTCAAAATCATCTTTCCGCGAGGGGGAGCGTTATGTCCTCCTGCAATCGCAGTTTCCACAACAAATCCATCTGGACTGCCAAAGGATGACCTAAATAGATGGGTAGCGAGCGTCGCTGAGCTGACAATCGCTAAAAATTTCGGTCTTTTTACTTCAGGCAGTGGATGACCATCAGCAAACGATGTGGGCGAGAAGTGTGAAAGTGTTGGCTCATATCCCTCGTCTTCAGCAACCTTGATTGGAAGTGTAACATCTAAATTTTTTGCTAAATCTGTCAAAATTTGCGGAATTCTGATTGGAATACCAGCACCCATCAAGACGTAATCAACATCAGCAAGCATCGCTCCATAAATTGAGGGTAAAGTTGGTGTTTGCAGCTTTTCCAAAAAGTTGATACCAACCAATCCATCATGTCCCATTTTCGCCATGTGTACTTCACAGTAATTGGCAACTACAATCAGTTCTAATAAATCCTGACCTAGATCGATGGTAGGCATGGGTACTTGCTTGTACTTATCCTTACCTTGGTTTTCAATTAAGGATTTTGTATATTTCTTTCTGATTCGATCAGCAATGTCTTGAAACGGAAAATCCTCTAACGCTTTTGAAATCTGGCCGTCTATGTCTCCATCCATCAATCTTCTTGCTAGAGTTAAAGCGACCGCAGTTCCTGAAACAACTCCAAGTTCACCATTCATCGATACAGCACGGGCTAACTGCCAGCTAGAAATTCCAACTCCCATTCCGCCTTGAATGATTTGAGGAAGACGTTCTTTATTCATCATTTGTTTCGTTCTCCTTTGTTATATTTGATGACGATATGTCGATGTTTTCACATTTTTCGTTATTAAAATAATCATATTTCCAATCACTGCATAAGAATTTCGTACAGTTTCGTACAGTATACATGAAATCTTATGATTAATTAAGTGATTTACAATATTTCACACAAGAAAACGTTTGTACTTCAAAGTATTTTATATAAGGTATAAAACATAGCTTTTTTTGATGCATCTTCTTCGTTATTTAAAAAAGAAAAAGGAGCAAGATTTGCTCCTTTAGATTTGTTGGTTTTCTATTAAAAATTACTTGATGGGAATCGTTCCATCTTCGATTCTTTTTCTTAAATGATTAATATTCTTTTTGATGATTTCTGCGGTAGTTAAAAACGCAGAATCCGGTTGTCCAGATGGATCTTCAAGACCCCAATCCTCCCTATGCTGAGTTGGAATGAAAGGACATTCCACATTGCATCCCATCGTCACTAAAACATCGACTTCCTCAGGAAGCTCATCAATCAATTTCGAGCGTTGCGTCAAATTCATATCTACATGATATAGACCCTTGATGATGCGCACAGCATCTTGATTGATCTTGGGCTTTGTTTCTGTGCCCCCGCTATATGCTTCAAAAAAATCTGAAGCGATTTCCTTGGTGATTGCTTCCGCCATTTGGCTTCTGCAACTGTTGTGAACACATACATAGGCAACCTTAATTTTTTTAGTCATTTTATTCTCCTTTTTTGATACGTTTTTTTAGTTGATTTCATTCTTAATGTTTGAATATAAAGGTCAAAGAATAATTAAATAAAAATAACAATACTTACTCGTGAATCCATGAAGATTTCGATTTATAAACAGGAATACAATGAGATTTTAAGTGTTCAATCCAATGTTATTATTGATAAGAAATGACATATAGATAACCATCTATGTCTGAATACATTTATAGTATAACATGAAGTGGATAAACAACTAAATTTATCGCTTTTTCTTTACATAATCATTACATAAAAGTACGAAACATGCATTCTTTTCAACTTGAATACATAGTGTTAAAAAGTGTATATCACTAGAAACTCATTTCATTTAAAATTAAATTCACCTGAATACATATTAGATCTTTTGAAGACACTAGAAATTTAATACAAGAAACAAAGAAGTTCTAATCAGTATCAAGTATATTCATGTGTAGGATATGATTCAAGCAATGGTTCCAAAAGAGTGTGTGAAATTTAGAAAACCAATTCAATGTATTTGATAACATTTCGATTACTTTTTATCAATTATGTGAGATTTCACTTTTAATATTGCAGTCACCATAACAGAACATGAAGTAGGCAACTAAGCGAAAATGTGCGTATCGTTTTAAATCATTTTATATATTTAAAAGAACAATTAATGAAACGTTCAATACTACCCTTGTAATTATCATAGTATAGTGATAGAATTAATGTAAAATAAAGTCATATTTATTATCTAAGGAGGCGAACCCCATTAGCGACTTCAAATTATATACGATTGAGGAAATCTCAAAGATTCTAAAAGTAACAGAAAGAACCGTATACAACTTTATCAGTAAAAACAATTTACAGGCTGTAAAGATTGGAAAATACTGGAGAGTTACTGAAACAGCATTACAAGAATTTATTAACCAGGGCACTAAGAAGGCATAAAAAAACTATTTGGAATCTTAAAAATCCATTATCAATTTACATGATTCATCTAAAACGCTTAACGCGTTTTTTTTATATATAAACTTATCATCATATAGCATTTGCTATACATTAAATCAACTGATTGATAGTAACGTTTGGTTTTAAAAAGATTGTTGTTTTGATGATAATTCTTTAAGTATATTTTTTTTGACTTTAATGAATGATTTAGTCGATAGATTGATATTTTGCGATGACTTTTTCTGCTGTTTTTATTCCATCAACTGCTGAGCTCATGATTCCACCCGCATATCCAGCCCCTTCACCCATCGGGTAAAGTCCATGGATATTGGACTGATGATTTTCATTTCTTAAAATCCTGATTGGAGATGAAGATCTAGTTTCCACTCCAGTCAGTATTGCATCATGCATTGTGAATCCTTTGATTTTGCGATTGAAATCGATTAAAGCCTCTTTCATTGTGTCTGTAATATAAGAAGGGAAAATATCAGTCATTTTGACAAACTTGAATCCAGGTCTATATGAAGGATTGACACTTCCAAGTTTTTTGGATGGTTGATCATTTAAAAAGTCACCAACAAGTTGAATCGGAGCGTTATAGTTGGATCCGCCTAAAATAAAGGCTTTTTGTTCAAACTTCCTTTGAAAATCAACACCTGCAAGAGGGTGAGCAGATCCAAAATCCTCAGGATTGACATTCACTAGAAGCGCTGAATTCGCGTTCTCATAGTCTCTCTTGCTTTCGCTCATGCCATTGGTGACAACTCCACCTTCTTCAGATGAAGCACACATGACCCAACCGCCTGGACACATGCAAAATGTGTAGGCGCTTCTTTGGTTAGTTGCGTGATAGCTGAGTTTATAGTCTGCAGCGCCTAAGTTAGGTGCTGTTGAGAATTTTCCGTATTGAGATTGGTTGATGAAGCTTTGCGGGTGTTCGATACGAACCCCGATGGAGAAAGCTTTCTGGATGATCTCTACTTGCTGATTGTATAGGACTTGAAAGGTGTCGCGTGCGGAGTGACCGATGCCTAAAAGACAAATGGATGTTTCAATTTTATCTTGATTATTGACGATGACGCCTTTTAAGGTATTGTTTTCGATGATGAATTCGGTGACTTTCGAGTCAAACCTGACTTGACCGCCTAAACGGATGATTTCTTGTCTGATATTTTTGATGACAACTCTTAAGACGTCAGTTCCGACATGGGGTTTGTTGATATAGAGGATTTCATGTTGAGCTCCACCTTTGACCAATGATTGCAGAACAAAGCGACAGCGAAGATCGCTAATCAGGGTCGTCAATTTGCCATCTGAGAATGTTCCTGCTCCCCCCTCGCCGAATAAAATGGTTGAGCCTTCTGTGTATTCTCCAGTTTCATAGAAATGATCCACATTTTTCGAACGCTTTTCAACGTCATAACCTCTTTCCAAAACAATCGGTTTGTAGCCTCTTCTCGCCAAAAGCAAGGCTGAAAAGATACCAGAAGGACCAAATCCAATAATGATTGGCGGATGATGAAGTATTTCTGATCCGCTATCTATTTCTTGATACTCCAAAACAGGAGCTTCAGAGAGCCCCTTGATGTCTTTATTAAGAAAAAACTGTTCATTCGTCACTTCTAAATCGACGCTATAAACAAAATGAACGTGATCTTTTTTCCTTGCATCGACTGCTTTTTTATAGATAGACATAGATAATATATCCTTGTCTTTCATTCTATAATTCAGGACAATGTATTTTTTTAGACTGTCAAGTTCTGATGCTGAATTTAACGCATCGCTGAGTTCTAGTTTAATATCCGTTATTCTGATCATATAATCCTCAGTTGCTTGCGCTCTTTCCTGCTAAATATCCACTGGACCATGCCCATTGGAGATTGTAGCCTCCGCATAATCCGTCAATATCGATGATTTCTCCAGTAAAATATAAGCCCTTTACCAGTTTTGATTCTAATGTATCACTCTTAATTTCGTTGATATCTATACCACCGGCAGTAACCTGGGCATCTTCAAATCCATGGCTTTCCATAACAAGGAATCGCCAATCGAACAATAGCTGTAATAGTTTATTCTTCTCTTTTGGAGATAATTGGGAAACTAAAATGGAATGATCCTTAATGCCTGCTTCCTTTAACAGTGAAGGAATGATTTTTTTATGAATCAAACCGACCAAGCTGAAATCAACAGGTCTGCTTGCAGAAAGGCTAAGTCTCTTTTCTACGTCTGCCCTGGTTAAGAGATTAACCAAGATGACTTTGATCCAAATTTCTTGTTTTTCAGCAAGGAGCGTATTCGCTTTTCTGCTTATTTGAAGGATGGTAGGGCCACTGATTCCAGTTTTAGTAAACAAGACGTCTCCTTCTTCTTCCTGAAGCATCTGATTTCTATGCATCAATTGGACGCGACCTGGGATTTTTACACCATCGAGTTGTTTTAAATATGGGGAATCCAGTTTAAGTTTGACGAGTGCTGGAAAGACTTTTGTCGCATGATGTCCAAGTTGCTCTGCAAGTTTATATCCAAAACCATCGCTGCCGCTTGATGGCATCGCTTTTCCGCCTGTGCTGATGATCACTTTGTCCGCATCATAACGTTCACCATTCTCTAACTGAACAGTGAACCCGTTATTTGTTTTCTTAATGGATTTCACATAAGCATCCGTGACAACATTCACACCGATTCTGTTGATTTCATAAACTAAAACATCCAAAATGCTGGAAGCTTGTTCAGAAAGAGGATATGTTTTACCTAAATCCTCAATTTTTGGTGCGATTCCAAGGCTCTCAAAAAAATCCATCGTCATTTTTGGACCGAACACATCAATCGCTTTTGAAACAAATTCGGGATGGTTGTAATCATTTTTTGTAGTATTTGCATTTGTAAAATTGCAGCGGCCGTTGCCGGTTGCAAGTATTTTTTTGCCTATTTTTGAATTTCTTTCCAAAATCGTGACGTTCGCCTTATGCCTTCTCGCGATAATCGCTGAAACAATACCGCTCGCTCCGCCGCCGATAATCAAAATGTTTTGCTGTTTCATGTATCCACCTAAATTAACTTTTACTTCATAATTATATCATAATGCGTGATTTTGCAAATCTATTATTTCACTTCAATTACATTTTTAAGTTTAGCGTCCAGACCCAATTCTTGCCTTCACTAAGACATTTTGATCCAATCACTTATTTATAACTTTTTCTTATAGATAACTTTGTTAAAAAATCCTATATATTATACAAAATGCTTGTGTTATAATAATGTTAAGAATTCAGTATTTCTAAACAATATATTGTACTGAACACGCGCACGCAGGTATTTACCTATCAAATCAAGATTTTTCCCTAGTATTTTTTTTGTGTGAGGATGTAAGCACTTACATCTGATTATCTTTATTTCCACTCTACCTTACGTTTCACTAAAAACAGTTTTAAAGGCTTGGTATTCACCCTTTTTTTTGTGGTATAAACAACATAAACATTTATTTGTTTATGAATCATAGTTGATGATGATTATACGAGGAGGTATTTGAATGAAGTATATTGCAACATTTATTGTCTTGTTTTCAGTTTATCTGCTTTTAGCTGGTTTCGCCTTAGAGGAAATGATCCTTGGAGCGCTGATCAGTGTATTGTTGACGGTGATTCTCGCCAAGTTTGTCGATTATCAAATCGACTTTCTTCTACCTGTCAAGCTTGTCAAGTTTTTGGTGATTTATCTTCCTGTTTTTATTTGGAAGCTGGTCATCGCCAACCTGGATATCGCTAAAAGAGTCTTAAGTCCTAAAATTCCTTTGAATCCTGGCATCGTCAAGATTAAAACGGATTTGAAAGGTGATTTTGGAAAGCTCGTTTTGGCAAATTCCATCACACTGACTCCAGGAACGCTTTCCATCGATATCGTTGATGACTATATTTATGTGCATACCGTTGATGTCAAGGGAAAAACTGAAGAAGAAAATCAAAAGGAAATCAGCGAATCGTTTGAAAATATCTTAGGAGGTATCTTCAAATGATCAACATCATCGTATTTTCCTTATTAGGGATTGGATTACTGTTTACCATGATCCGTTTCATCATCGGACCGTCGCTCAGTGATAAGGTCGTATCTTTGGATACATTCAATATGATTATTATCGGCGTCATCGCCATGCTCGCACTCATTTTCCAAAGTGAACTGTACCTAGATATCACCATTATCTATTCCATACTGGCATTCTTGGAAACTGTTGTTTTTGCAAGATATGTGGAGGGCAAAAAAGATGCAAATCATTAGTTATATTTTCTTAATCATCGGCGGTATCTTCTATTTCCTCGGAGGCTTGGGTATTTTACGCATGCCAGATACATTCACCCGTATCCAAGCAGGAACAAAAGCAACAACGCTTGGATCATTTTCAATCATGATCGGAATCGCATTCCAATTCCCATCCTGGACGTTCAAGCTTCTTTTGATCATCATCTTGATTGCCATTACCAATCCGATTGGATCAAGCGCAATTGCCCGTGCAACATACAGGTCAAAACACATTCCAAAAAATCTAGTTCAAGACGATCTTAAAAAGGAAGGTGAATGAACATGACATTGACTGATATCATCATGATTGTCGTTTCAGTTTTCTTATTATTAATCGCATTTTTCGCAGTACATGAAAAGAAATTGATTAAGAGTGTCATTTTCCTTTCCGCGTTGAGCATGCTGTCCGTTGTTTCCTATGTTTTAATGAAGGCTCCTGATGTCGCATTGACTGAAGCGGTCATCGGATCTGGATTGGTGACAAGCTTATTTATCTTCACCCTTCTTTCCATTCAGAAAAAGGAGGATGTCCAATGAAAAAAATCTTAGCATTCATCCTAACGATGGGTCTTGGCGCGCTTGTCATCATCTCCTTAAGCAATAATGAATTCTTCCCAGAATTCGGAATGGCAGATTTAACCGAACGTGTCTCCATAGAATATATCACAAAAGGTTCCGCTTTGGATGTCATCTTCAATCAGACCAATAATCCAGAAAGCGGTCCAGCCAATATCGTCACTTCCATCGTCATCGACTATCGAAGTTTCGATACGCTCGGTGAAGTCACCGTGCTCTTCATCAGTTCTTTAGGTATCGCGCTTCTATTGGGCGGTGCTGCGATTCCAAAACGTCTTGACTTGAATTTCAAACCGAATTTCATGTTGCGTGTCGGCTCCAGAGCATTATTCTCAATCATCATCATGACTGGCGTCTACGTCATATCACATGGCCACTTGACTCCAGGCGGAGGATTCCCAGGCGGCACCATGATCGCATCCGCATTCCTTCTCTTGTATCTTGCTGATGATCAGTTCAGAGCTAAAATCAAGGGCTTCAAGATTATGGAAAGCATCGCTGGAAGTTTATACGTCATTATCGGTCTCATCGGATTGATCCTTGCAGACCAGTTTTTGGAAAATTTCTTACCGAACGGCACGGTTGGAGTACTCATCAGCTCAGGTATCCTTCCGGTTGTTTATATACTCATCGGTCTAAAAGTCGGAAGTGAAATATCAGGCATCATCGATCATTTCCTGACAGAGGAGGAAGTCCTATGATACAATATGCAGCTATACTACTGATTTTCATAGGTCTTTATGGTTTATTGACTAACAGAAATATTATCAAAATCATTATTTCACTGAATATCATCGAAATCGGTTTGAATATCTTCATCATCAGCATCGGTTTCGTCTTTGACGGCATCGCTCCGATTATGACTAGCGTCAACAACTCAAGTGCACTAATTTATGTTGATCCAGTTCCACAAGCACTTGTCTTAACAGCAATCGTCATCGGAGTCGGAACAACAGCCTTGGGACTCGCATTGGCTAAAAATATCCACAGTAAATACAAAACACTTGAAATTGACGAGGTGGAGGAATCATGATGAACCCAATCTTTTTAATTGCATTTCCTTTACTTGCAGCATTTCTTTCGATTCTTTCTAAAAAGTTAGCGCCTGTATTATTACTTTTAATCGCTTTGCTCAATACAGTGATGGCAATCTTCATTCCGATGGGTATTGTCGGCATCGGTGGATTCAGCTTCCCATATGGAATCAATCTATATGTGGATACGTACGCGCAAATCGGACTTCTGCTGGTGAATGGACTATTTACCGTCATCGCTATATTAAATATCAAAAAATATAAAGCATACAGCTCCGTATTGTTGGTCGCTTTAACCGGTTTAAACGGTTTATTATTGACCGGTGACTTATTCAATCTGTTCGTTTTCCTAGAAATTTCTGGAATCGCAGCTTATCTGATCACTTCCTCCAATAAAAAGCCTTTATCGACATTTCATTATCTCGTGATGGGTTCTGTTGGAAGCAGTCTTTACCTATTTGGTTTAATCATTTTATACAGCATGTTTGGTACACTGAATTTCATGGATATGATCCATCAAATTCAGGTTGCCTCCATTGACTATACAGATCTTATTCTTCCATTCTTCATGATGTTCGTCGGTCTTGGCGTTGAAGCGAAACTATTACCCTTCAACTCATGGGTCAAAGGCGTTTTAAAGCACTCCAACACATTAAGCGGTCCGATGGTTGCAGGCGTTTACGCTGCAGCAATCAGCCTTGTCCTTGGAAGACTGATTCACAACTTGTTTTTATTTGAAGGAAAACTATATTTGGTCGTTGTCGTTCTGCTCGTCTTTGGTATCGTTTTAGGTGAAGCGATGGCATTCGCATCCGATGATGTTAAAGAGATTTTACTTTATAGCAGCATCTCTCAAGCTTGCATCACCGCACTCCTCTTTGTTCACGGCGTCATCATCTGGGCAGTCTACTTAATTATAGCAAACGGCATCAGCAAGACCTTGATGTTCTTAGTCACGAATAGGGCTGAAGAGCAAACAGGAAATGCCAAGATGGACAGTCTACAAGGGTTATTTTCAAATAACAAAGTTATTGGCATTGCCTTCACAATTGCCGCATTATCCGTCATCGGCATGCCATTATTTGCCGGATTTGTCATTAAATTGAATTACTTGACAGTTCTTGCACATTTGGACCAGCTCGTTGTCATCGCCATCATCCTCTTATCCAGTATCGTTGAAGGCATCTACTTCATCAGACTCCTGATCAAGCTTTGGTATCCAAAAGATACAGACATAGAACCAATCAAGTTTCATCTATCCTATAAGATCATTTTAGGATTGATGGCAGCAGTTCTTCTCGTCTTTGGAACCTACTCAGCCCCGCTTAACCAGCTTGATAATTCCATCGATCAAGTTTCAGAAGAAATCGAGGTGATTTTCCATGGCTAGCATTGAATTTCTTATTTTATTTTTGGTAGCTGCCGGATTGATTTCTTATCTCCTCACAAAAGCTAACAGTTTCCTTGGATCTGTTTTCACGATTTTCGCTGTATTCTTTGTTTTCGTTTCTTTAGCTGCCTATGGTTTTAACATGACGCTTTCCACGGACGTTCTATTACTTCCCGGATTCTCCTTCGAATTGACTTATTTAGGAGTTTATTTCGTCATGATCATCTCCTTCGTCTATTTGATGGTATCTTTCTTTCATCCATATTTCGTCGATAGCTATAAATACAAGAATGCCTACAATATGCTATTCTTATTGAGTTTGGCTGCAGTTTTGGGCACATTCTTCACAGACAGTTTCCTTCAATTATTCTTCTTCTTTGAACTGATTGTCTGGACAACGATGTTTTTAATACCGCTCGGAAAGAGCAAGTCAGCAGCTGTCATGTATTATGGATTCAGCGCTGCTGGAAGCTTATCCATGCTATTTGGAATTCTGATCATGCATCAGCTTGTCGGATCATTTAATATTGCAGATGGCTTATCTGCATTAACTGGTACAAACGCAGTTATTGTGTTCATCAGCTTCTTGATTGCAGGATTTTCAAAATTAGGGGTATTTCCTTTACATGTCTGGCTTCCTGTCGCACATGGCAATGCGCCTCATCCGTTTTCACCTGTGCTCTCCGGAGCTTTGGTGAAGCTTGGAGCATTTGTCTTGGTGCTCGCCCTCATCAAAATATCACCAGTTTCCTTCACGGTCGAAGCGATCGGTTTACCCTTCGCAAACTACATCACTGCGATCTTAGGCGGTTTATCGATTGTCTTTGGAACTCTTATGGCAATCCGCGAGGATGATGCTAAAAAGCTTCTCGCTTACTCTTCCATGAGCCATGGCGGTTATATTCTTGTCGCATTCAGTTTGATGGACAGTGTTGCTTTCGCAGGCGGATTCTATCATATACTCGCGCATGCTTTAGCAAGCGCAGGCGCCTTTATGGCGATTGCCGCAGTCGCTAGAATGACTGGAACAACAAAGATGAAAGAATTGGGTGGCATCATTCATAAAATGCCGATCACTTATATCGTTTATCTGGTTGCAATCATTTCGATGGCAGGCATTCCCCCAATGGGAGGATTCATCAGCAAATGGCTGATTTTCCAAGCATTGATCAACAAAGGTATGATTTTTGTAGCGATGGCTGCTTTCTTCGGAAGTATCGGCTCATTCCTCTATGTATTCAGACCGCTTGCTGCATTATTCCTCGGTCAAGAGCTTCCTCAATTTAAGAAAACTGTTAAAGAAGCTCCAATCCTTATGCTTATACCGATGGCAATCATCACGTTGGCTAGCTTATATACAGGAATCCTCCATAACGATGTCATTCAATTCATCAACAAGATACTGCTTGAAATCGGATATCCTGTGATTACATCCTCCGCATTCTCCTTAACGGGATATAACGGCATGCTGAATCCTGGATTGATTGCGTTAGTCTTTGGAATCGGTGTTTTAATCGCATTCATCATCTTCATTCTTCTTAAAAAATCACGCAAGGTCGGTTTAATGGATACCTATACAGCAGGTAACTTCATTCATACTGAAGAATTGCTTCACTACTCAGCTGATTTCTATGCACCGCTCGAACGTCTTTATGAGAAATATACAACCAAGATGACTGACTTCTATGAAGGTTTAGCCAATAAGGTTAAAGAATTAGGACGGTTTGCTAAATATCTATTTATGTCAAAATTAGTTGAAGTCGGCATTTTCTGGATGATGGTCATCCTTGCCTTCCTATTGTGGGGTGAAATCTAATGGTACTCAATATCTTAATCGGAATCGGAGTCGCACTGTTCGGATTCATTCTTCAAACCAGCGTCGCTGGAGTCAATAGAAAAATCATTGCGCGTGTTCAAAAGCGTTATGGTCCCAGATGGTATCAAGAATTTCTAGATATCTTTAAATTATTAAGCAAGAGAAGCGTCACCCATGGTTGGATCTTCGATTTTGGAGTCATCATGGCGCTAGGCGGAATCATCGCAACCGCGATGTTCATGCCAATCACTTCTACAATCCTCGCATTCCAGAATTATGATAATTTCTTCATCTTTGTTTATTTGCTTGCTGTCGGCATGCTCGGCATGGCGATGTCAGCAAGCGGCAGCGGAAATCCTTTCGCAAGCATCGGTGTCATGCGCGCCTTAACAACCATGTTAGCGTATGAAGTGCCATTCATGATCATCGTCTTGACGATCATCAACTTAAGCGGAACCTCCAGCTTATCAGGCATTGCCTTATATCAACAAGCTACTGGCAACAACATCTTCTTGATCGCTTTACCTCTTGGAGGAATCGTTGCAGTTCTATCCCTGATGGGAATGCTTGGAAAGAAACCATTTGAAACCTATATCGCTCCTGCTGAAATCGCATCAGGTCCGATGGTTGAATACGGGGGAAAGCAACTCGGAATGCTCTTCATCATGCATGAAATCACCGTATTTATCGAAGTCAGCCTGTTTGTTCATCTCTTCTTAGGCGGAGCAACCAATATTTTTGAATTTTTAATCAAGTATTTCTTAACTTACACAGCAGTCAATCTGATTTCTAACGTCAACGGACGTTTGAAGATTGACCAAGTCGTTGTTTTCTTCTACAAATGGCCATTATTCTTAGCCATCATACAAGCGGTAATCGCAATCTATTTCGGATGGGTGATCTAATATGAAAAGTACAAAATTTACACCAGCAAGACATTTAACTAAAGAAGAGATCGATCGCAAGTGGTGGGAAGTCGGAGATTATTTCAGAAGAAATTCCCTATGGATGCTGATGTATTGCACAGGTTGCTGTGCAATCGAGCTTCCGCCTGCGATGACTTCGGCTTACGATATGGAACGCTTGGGCATGGGTCCGATGGCGACACCGAGACAAGCTGATATCTTGCTTGTTTCAGGTTATCTTTCCTTAAAGACCTTAAGAAGACTGATTTACACCTATGAGCAGATGAGCGAGCCCAGATATGTCGTCGGATTAGGCAGCTGCCCGATCAACGGCGGAATCTATCACGATTCTCACGCCGTGATCAATCAATTAGACCAATATATTCCAGTGGATACGTATGTTGCAGGCTGCATGCCGAATACAGAATCCGTGATGAACGGTTTCGTCGATCTGATGGAACAAATCAAGAATAAAACTGCGGTCGGTTGGAAGAAATACAAAGATAATTACGAATGGTATAGAAAAAATCAAATCGCTGCACTCGGGGAGGTCGACATCCATGACGAATTCCATGAATAATATCAATGAAGTGAAGGCTTTGGTTCACGCTTCTTTTCATGTCATTGAAGAACATGTCACCGATCAGTATCAGATCAGCTTTGTGATTGAACAAAAAGATATCATGACCATGCTATCGACACTCAAAACTGCAGGTTGGATCCAGCTTTCCTATTTGAGTGCTGTTGACTGGCCAGATGAAGAAAAGTTTGAACTTGTCTATATCCTCTTCAACTGGGATAAGCCTGTTTATATTCAAATCCGCTCAAAAATTGATAGAAACGATGCTTCTACTGCTTCCATTCTTCCCGTATTTCCAGGTGCTAAATACTACGAAAGGGAATGCCATGAATTCTTCGGCATCAAATTCCCGGGAAATCCAGATTATGAAAAGCAGCTTATTCTAGAAAATTGGGATGATATTCCGCCAATGCGCAAGGATTTTGATCCAAAAGCATATAGCGACAGAAAATTCACAACCAGAGAATATTCAGAAACCTACATCGTCCAAAGCGAATCTCAACCCAGCAAAAAAGTGAAACGAGAATCTAGAAAAGCGCGTGCAGAATCCTTAACTGGAGGTAAAAAGTCATGAAACAGATGAAATTGTTTTTAGGACCTCAGCATCCGGGCATGCACGGCAACGCATCCATCCATCTCTATGTGGATGGCGATATCATTAAAAAATCATTCTTACTTCCAGGCATGCTACACAGAGGCTTTGAAAAAGGCATGGAACGGCACTCCTGGGTGAATAATATTTCCTTGATCCCACGTGTTTGCGTCGTTGAACCGGATATCAATGAAATGGCGTTCGCGATGGGCGCTGAAAAGCTTTTAGGCTTGCAGGTTCCAGAGCGCGCGCATTGGATCAGAATGATCATGCTCGAACTTGCTAGAATCAGTATTCATTTGATGAGTTACGGCGGCTTAGGCGGTCCGACAGGAAACTATACTTTAATGTATCATGCCCATGCCGATAGAAATCTGATCTTGGATATATTCGAACAGATTTCGGGTCACCGCGTCTATCATCAATACATCGTACCAGGCGGGGTTAGAAAAGATCTTCCACAAGGAATTGAAAAAGACATTCATAAATTTTTAGACAGCTTGGAATCCAGATATGAGGAATACCGTGATTTAGGAATTGAAAATCCTTCCATCGTGGCGCGTATCAAGGATACCATCATGCTGCCGGCTCACGTCGTTTGGGAACTTGGAGTCACTGGCATCGGCATGCGTTCTTCCGTTGGTAAAGCTAACGACATCAGAAAAGTCATGCCATATGCGCGCTATGACCAGGTTGAGTTTGAAGTACCTACTTCTACTTATAGCGACGCGAGAGCGAGAATCGATATTAAATTAAAAGAACTCGTTCAATCCATCAGCATCATCAGACAATGCTTGAAGAAAATGCCTGAAGGTCCTGTCAGAGTTCCAATGATGCGTGGTCAATCCATGAGATGGACTGTACCTAAGGGATATGTTTATAGCGTTGTTGAATCCTCAAGAGGCGAATTCGGCTACTTCATGGTTTCAAATGGAGGAACCAATCCATACCGTGTCGGTGTGAGAGGCGCGAGCTATCCTCAAGGTTTATTGGGCGTTGAAAAGTATTTGCCGGGAACTAGACTAGACGATGCAGCACTCTGGGTAGACACCATGGGTGTTTGTTCGCCAGAAATTGACAGATAGGAGAAATGTGATGAATAAAAAATATAGACCTTTAAGTATTTTCAATTCTTGGAGACATTTCAAATATCTCTTCAAGAAACCAGTGACACATCCGATGGATACCATCATGACTTCTAAGAATGCAGGCTATTTAAACGATAACTCGATATTAAAAGATAAAAACAGACTGAATTCCAGTCCTAGAACCGCACCAGACAATTTAAGGGGATTTCATACCAATGACTGGGAAAAATGCATCGGTTGCGGAACCTGTGAAGATATTTGCCCTACTAAAGCAATCACCATGGTTGAACGCGTTGATACTGTTGATGGTGCCGGTAAGCTTCAAGTCAGACCGATCATCGATTACGGCCGTTGCTGCTTCTGCGCTTTGTGCGTCGATACCTGCACGACAGGCTCTTTAGAAATGAGCAAAGAATATATTTATGCGAGCACAGACCCTGATCAATTCCTGTTGATGCCTGAAAAGACATGGCAGGGAGAACAAGTCGAACATGGCTGGATCAAAGACAGTGTGAGCGACCTTTTAGACTTGAATCGTATCGCGATGGAACATGTGCTTCCGCTGGAAAGAAAATCGAATTTCATGGAAATCGTGAAAGGTTACTCCAAAGAAGCTGCGAAACAAGAAGCTGCACGCTGCGTTGAATGCGGAGTTTGTACAAGCAGCTGTCCAGTTCAAATGCATATTCCACAATATATCAAATCCATTTGGGAAGATGATATTGAAGGCGGACTCCGTCAAATTTATGAAACAAATCCGCTTCCGGGCGTTTGCGGCAGAATTTGTACGCACAACTGTGAAACATCCTGTGCGATTGCAGTGCGCGGTGAAGCGATCGCAATCCGCTGGTTGAAGAGATACATCATCGATAGCGCACCAGAAGATATGTATGAAAAGATCATTCAAGAACCTGTTTCTGAAGTGATTGACGCCAAAGTGGCAATTGTCGGTTCCGGTCCAGCAGGACTGGGTGCGGCATATTACTTGAAGGCACTCGGCTATAGTGTCGATGTTTACGAAGAAAAACCGCTTCCTGGCGGCATCATGCGTTACGGCATCCCTGCATACAGACTTCCTGATTCCGCGATTGATAAGGATATTGACTTCATGAAGAAAATCGGAGTCAAGTTTCACACAAGCACCAGAGTCGGCAAGGAAATCAGCATGGATAGTTTAGAAAAAGATTATGATGCAGTATTTCTTGGTACCGGATTCTTCCGTGCAAGAAAGCTTACCATTCCTGGAGCAGACCATAAGGATGTCATCAGCGCAATGGATTTCCTGCCAAGCGTCAGAGATTATGAACGAGGCGTATTGAAGCTTGAAGATATGGACATCAAGGAATCAGTCTTAGTCATCGGAGGCGGCGATGTCGCATTTGACGTTGCAAGAAGCGTGACAAGACTTCAGATGTTGAAATACGGCAAGAGCAATGTGAAGCTCACCTCTCTTGAAAATATGGATGAACTTCCAGCAAGCGATGATGAAGTCTTTGAAGGAGTGGATGAAGGCATTCAGTTCTTCTGCGGAAACGGCCCACAGGAAGTCATCATTGAAAAAGAACAAATCAAGGGTGTCAGAATGTGGAAGTGCCTATGCGTATTCGATACCGATGGCAAGTTCAATCCGCAATTCGACCAGGAATGTGAAATCAACATCCCAGCACAGCAGGTTTTCCTATCGATCGGACAACAGCCTGACTATGAATACATTCCAGAATCCTTAAAGTCAAGAATGACATTTGTCAGAGGAAAGATTAAAGCGAATGAACTCGGGGCGGCAGCAGGTCTAGAATGGCTGTTTGTCGGTGGAGATGTCATGCGCGGTCCTGATTTGATCAGCGCGGTTGCTGATGGACACAGAGCTGCACAAGGCATTGACGATTATCTTTATAAGAAAGCCAAAGTCAAGCAGAATAGTGAATACTTGAAAGAACTCAGAAACGCAATCAAGGATAACACCCCTGAATTGACCCATAAACAAAAAGGACGTTAAGTCAAGAGCGTACATTCCTAGTGATTGTACGCTTTTTTTGATCCAATTGATGATTCGGTTGAAAGAATAGTCTCTTTCCTGTAAAATGATGGTGATGAATGGAGAACAATCATGAAGCATATAGAAATTTTCAACAGCAATTTGAATCAAGACACTCAAAAAAGATATGAAAGATGGGCGGATTACCGCGCCAAAATCGATGATTTTCTTTCACCGATTTTAGCAGACTCAACCTTAGAAAAAAATCAAGCGCTCATCATAGGTTGCGGAAACCTTGACGATCTGAACCTGCAAACCATCACTAAACTATTCAATAAAACCACCTTGACCGATGTTGATTTAGAAAGCGTCAAAGAAGGTGTCAAAAGACAAGGTATTTCAAATGGGAATCTGGAGTTTATAAGGGTTGAAGTAACCGGTTTTGAGGATTCGAAGTTCTTTGATACGTTTGTTCAAGTCATCATGGAGACTAAAGATCAAGATTCCATTCAAGCCTACATCGATGATAAAATGAAGATCATCGAAACCTATCATTTTTTACCGGATAAATCCTATGATTTGGTTTTAGTCAGTCCGATCTACACGCAGTTGATTTACCATCAAATTTTAAACATCACACAAACGCTTCGCGAATTGGGACATGATCCATCCATGCTGGAATGGCTAGAGGCTTATATGCTGGATCTGATGCCTGGTGTGATTGAACGATTGAACAAAAATATCATGAACATCTTGTCTCCAAAAGGCAGACTCGTTGTTTTATCGGATATCTTTCAGAGCCAAAACGGTACTGAATTTGATCAATTGATCAAGAAAGCGATTCAAAGTAAAAAAGAAACGGACAAGGTCTACCAATATTATCAGGAAAAATATGGATATGGGCTTGGCGACTTCGGCTTATATGATTTGGATGATTCGATGAAGGTTATCAACTACCGGTGGATGATTTGGCCGTTTGATCAAGATATTTCAATGGTTGTGAAAATAAAAGCATATAAAAAATAAGGTGAAAATCTTCACCTTTTTTTATTGCGTAAAAAAAATCGAAGCGAGTTCGATTTATATAGTATCCGATTGTTGATACAATCAGAATCGATAGCATAGATGGTGAAGTTAGTAGGGATTGAACCTACGACCCCTTCCACGTCAAGGAAGTGCTCTCCCGCTGAGCTATAACTCCACGCTATTATCTATTATACATAAAATACCTGGAAAATCAAGGAAAATCCTATTTTGCGATTCTTCTCCAAGGACTGACATATCCACCATTCAAGATCGAAACTTCATTTGAAACAATCAATGCTTTAGGATCCATGGATTCAACAACTTTAATGATGACTGGCTTATTCTTTCTGTTTGCGAAAATCATCAATACAGTGCGATCATCATCCTTGCCATGGGCATCAATGCTTGTCACTCCGTTACCAGATGCGCGAAGTGCTTGACAAACAGATAGTGCGGATTCCTTGTTTAATATGACATAGATTAAGATCTTGCCGACAGCAACTCTATTTTCCAATAAAGAGCCGATATAAACCCCGATTGCGAACCCCAAGCTATAGACAACACCCTTCATCGGTGTTTCGGTAATACCCATAATCACTCTGGATGCGATAAAAACCCATAGCAATATTTCAAATATCGCTAGAAAAGTTCCCGGCTTACGATAGCCCTTGCTGATTAAAATGACACGCATCGTGCCGATAGTCACTTCGATAATCTTAGAAAAAAAGATTAAAGATAATTCCCAAAGCGGTACAGATGTTAAAAAATCCCAAATTGAATTCCACATAATTATCACCTCATTCATTATATCATTAAATGAATGTTATACAAGCAAATTAATTGGTAAATTTAAAGCCTAAACAACTCCAATTTTCATCCAGTGCAATATTGGAATATGCAGTGAATCCATCTTGAACAGCAAGTGTATTCAGACTGTCCCTGTTGATATCAAATTTCTGTTTGGGTGTTGACTTTCTATAAGAAATCCAGATTCTGGCTTCCTTTGTAACAAGCTTAACCAGTTCTTCTTTTTTTAGGAGATAGTCTTGTTTCGATTCTATGAATAAATGAATAAATAAAGGAGTATCTTCACTCTCAAAATTGACATAGTCTTGTTTTATTGTCATCTCGATATATTCTTGTGGTGCATAAAGATATTTTCCAGGGGTATTCGGTTTGACATGCATTTTTTTATAAACGGATTGATCCATTAGTGCTCCTTGATGAAATCATCGATACTAAAATAGGAATCGAGATAGTGTCTTGTATTGTTAATCATTTCAATGAATAGGCTCAACGCTTCTTTTTTTGTAATGCTGTCTAGTAACGGCTGATTTGCAAATACTTCAAAAATTTGTTTCAAATCTCTATTCTTGATGCCTTCATAGAGCATGTCAATGTTATCGGAATTTCTTTTAACCAGTTCAAGCGGTATTTTGGGGAGTTTTTTAGCCAAAAGCGGAATGACCTGGTCATTGGTGAATAACGCATTGGTTTCAACAATCGCTCCAAGAGGAAGATCTCTGACTTGGCCTTTATTGATCATGTTGACATTTGAAACCTTTCGATGCTTGCCTAAAATAGCTTCTATAAGGGCTATAGCCTCTTCATCAGAAGGTTTGAGTTCCACATCCTGTTCCCCATTCGAAACCCGTTCAAGCGCTACTAAGCGCTCTTCTCTAAGTTTTATCCTGAAATCAACAGATGTCAATGCGAATTTCCAGCTATCGATCGTTTCCTTGTCTTTCAGATACCATCTGTTATCCATGAACTCAACCAAATGACGATCTCCAGCTGCAGGAAGAATACCGTAATGCTTGAATAAATCCATTTTTACCCTGTTTGCGTAAGCGAATGGCGAAGATAAATATGCGTCTGGACTTCCATGCTCATAATATCCTTCTTTGAAATGTGTCTGCATGAAGGATGGCAATAGTTTAAGCAGATCTATTTGTTTATATTTGGCTTCAGTGAACCATGTGAAATGATTGATTCCGGTCACATCGGTATAGATATCCTGACGTTTGATTTTGATTCCTGTTTCTTCTTCTAAAACCTTACATAAAAAATCTTGGGTGTGAAACACTTCATGACAACAGCCGAATGCTCTCACCTCAGGAAAAACATCGTATAATGTCTTCACACAGATGCTCATTGGATTGGTGAAGTTCATCACCCATGCTTTAGGACATATTTCTTTGATTTTTGATGCGAAAAACTCAAACATTGGAACGGTACGCATGCTTCTCAATACTCCGCCTGGTCCAACAGTGTCCCCGACACTTTGATAAATACCGTATTTTTCTGGTGCGTGCACATCACTTTTCATTTCTTGAAAGGTTCCTGGTAGTATGGAGATAACAACAAAATCAGCACCTTGAAGCGCTCCATCAATTTGATCATAAACCTGATAGTTCCAGATGCTTTTGGCAAAGGGATGCTTGTTGATCAGATTTCCGATCCTTTGGTTTCTTTCAGCTGCAGCTTGATCGATGTCATAAAGCGCAAGTTCTCCAGATAAACCATCAGCAAGCGCTAGATCATTCATAAAAACCTTCGCCCACTCCTTGGATCCTCCGCCGATGTACGCAATTTTTATATTTTCCATGTCAACCTCTCATGTATGTCATATTTCTATTCTATCATTACAATCCTTTAATGAATAGATACTTAAAAATTCTTTTTTCAAAATATAGGCCGAAAATATCATGATTTTATCGTGTTTTTCATTCATTTGATCATGAAAATGCATTTTGTTAAATAAATGCACATATTT
>Ga0209000_1000355_pt1 | contig 49020 bp, 51 predicted proteins | sample RifGroD2_FD_183998 | JGI IMG/M metagenome (GOLD analysis project Ga0209000, IMG submission 183998) | Groundwater microbial communities from Rifle, Colorado, USA - Groundwater D2 (SPAdes) (version 2) | ecosystem: Environmental > Aquatic > Deep subsurface > Groundwater | place: Rifle, Colorado... | reverse complement strand
TTATACTGGCTTTCGACACCAAGTATATTATACAACACAGGAGTTTTTTTGTCATCCTCATCGCTACTGCTTACTCTATTCTCACCAGCTCCGCTGGTGGTTTCGACATCCAATGACAACATGATACCCCGTCAGCTTGCTGCGGGGAGGTTCATTATTAAGCTCTCATTTATTAGACAATGAGGGCTTTTCGTTATGCATTTTAATGCTTATATATTGTACCATTTTATGGGTTATACTAAGTAAATATAAAGCATATATATAGTTATGTTATGTATGAATAAAGCATGGAAGGGTTGAAGATAGAATGAATAAACACTTAATGTACTTAAATCAATTGAAAACAGGACAAAATGCGATAATCAAGCAGCTTGTATGCGAAGGAAATACGAGAAGAAGAATGATGGATTTAGGGTTGATTCCAGATACCAAAATAGAGGCTTTACAAAAAAGTCCATCAGGAGATCCAACTGCCTATTATATTAGGGGAGCAGTAATAGCTTTACGATCAGAGGAAGCATCTAAAATAATTATAAAAGCTAGAGATTAACTCTAAGAAAGGAGAATATTTTGAGATGGGGATTACTTCACAATCAACAGGGTCTAATATTTTAAACGATATGTTTAAAATAGAGCGCGCTTCTCCTAATGACAAAATAATAGCATTTGCAGGTAATCCTAATGTTGGAAAAAGCACAGTATTTAATAGCTTAACTGGACTTAATCAACATACTGGAAACTGGCCAGGAAAGACTGTAACTAATGCACAAGGAAAATATAATTATAAAGAAAGTACATTTATATTAGTAGATTTGCCAGGAACATATTCATTATCATCAAGTTCAGCAGAAGAAGAGGTAGCAAGGGATTTTATCTGCTTTGGAAATGCGGATGCAACATTGATTATAACTGACGCTACGTGTCTAGAGCGAAATTTAAATTTGGTTTTACAAACGATTCAGATGACAGATAAGGTAGTTGTTTGTGTTAATCTAATAGATGAAGCTGCTAGGAAAAAGATAACAATAGATTTTGATGAACTATCTAGGTTACTAGGAGTTCCAGTAATAGCAACGAATGCAAGGGATAAAAAAGGGTTTGCTGAGTTGATGGCTGCTTTAGATGATATTTCAAATGAAAGTAAGGTAACAAATAAGATTAAGATTACATATGATAAGAATGTCGAGGATGTAATTAACATAATACAGCCAGTAGTAAAAGAATTGGTATTTGAGAAAGTAGATAGTAGATGGCTATCCTTAAAGATAATTGAGGAAGATGAGAGTATTAGTGAAACATTAACGAAATATTTAGGGTTTAATATATATGAAAATGAGCTATTTATAAGTAAACTAAATATTGCAAAAGAATATTTAAAAGAGAAAGAAATAAGTAATAACGACTTAAGAGACAGTTTAGTTTCAAGTATTTTACATAAGGCAGAGGAAATTAGTAATAATGTAGTTGTCTATGAGAATAAGACATATAATGATTTTGATAGGAAAGTTGATAAAATTATTACTTCGAGATTGATAGGTATTCCAGTTATGATTGGTTTGTTAGGAGTAATATTATGGCTGACTATCTCAGGAGCAAACTATCCATCTGAAGTTTTAGTAAAATTTTTCTTTTGGGTAGAAGGAATTTTAACTGAGTTTTTGTACTCTATAGGCACACCACAGTGGCTGCATGGATTGATGGTATTGGGAGTTTATAGGACATTAGCATGGGTTGTAGCGGTAATGCTCCCACCAATGGCTATATTTTTCCCCTTATTTACATTGCTCGAAGACCTTGGATATTTACCTAGGGTAGCCTTCAATCTAGACAACTTCTTTAAGAAGGCTTGCGCACATGGAAAACAAGCATTAACTATGTGCATGGGCTTTGGATGCAATGCAGCAGGTGTTATTGGGTGTAGGATAATAGATTCGCCTAGAGAAAGGCTTATTGCCATAATAACCAACAATTTTGTACCGTGCAATGGAAGGTTCCCAACCTTGATAGTAATAAGTACGATATTTTTTGCAGGTATAGCATTAGGACCATTACAGTCTTTAGTATGCACATTGATACTGACATCGGTTATCGTTTTTGGTGTACTGATGACTTTACTAATATCAAGATTGCTATCTAAAACGTTACTGAAAGGATTACCATCATCTTTTACACTTGAGCTTCCACCATATAGAAGACCGCAAATAGGAAAAATAATTGTGAGATCTATATTCGATAGAACGATATTTGTACTTGGTCGAGCAATGGCAGTAGCGGCACCTGCTGGACTTATTATTTGGATAATGGCTAATGTACAGATTTATGATATAAGCATTTTAGCCTACTGTGCAGGATTTCTTAATCCGTTTGCGAGTCTAATAGGACTTGACGGGTACATATTGATGGCTTTTATACTAGGTTTTCCTGCCAATGAAATTGTGTTTCCGATTATTATTATGAGCTATATGGCTACGGGAAGTTTGGTTCAGTTAAATGATTTAAGCCAGTTAAGAGAAATACTGGTATCTCATGGATGGACTTGGTTAACAGCTGTATGCGTAATGCTATTTTCACTCATGCATTTTCCATGCGCTACAACATGTTGGACTATAAGAAAGGAGACACAAAGTCTTAAATGGACGATGATTGCCTTTATAGTACCTACCGTAATAGGGATATTGATTTGCTTTACATTTGCAAATGCTGTTAGATTGTTTGAATTAATATAGGTGCTTATAAATAAAAAATTGTAAAATGAGAGAATACTGAAAATGCATTTTTCTAATGCATAACTAAACCAAAAAGATATAAGAAAATTTATTCTTATATCTTTTTGGTTTAGTTATGCGAACAATGTATGTGGAAATTCATTGTTGTAATATATTGACAAATGTAAAAAAAAAACTTATAATGCAGAAAAAGGATAAAAAAGAAAAAGGATAAAAAAGAAAAGGAAGTAAGGGTATGAATCACAAAATGAAGATATCAAAAATAAAAAGAACGCTTTACTCAGCTAAGTCTGAAATTAAAGAAACGATAGTTGAAAAGATAATATCAGTATTATTGGTGTTGCCTATAATTCTTTGTCCTCAGATTGTACATAAAGTGAACAAACATATTAATATGTTTGCAGCAAAACCATATATAGAACCATATGAAAAATTTACTAAAGATATGGGAGAAAATATAAAAAATAATTCAAAAGGAAAAAGTAATTTAGCTGAGATAATGGGGTTAATGGATGAAATATGGGAAAAATCTATGTATGGACAACCAGAGATAGATATACATGGTTATTGTGGGTTAGACATTCAAAACGGTGTTGGAGTATGTAGAAATTTAGCTGCATTTGCTTCTGATTTATTAAAATGTTTGGGATATAATGATGCAGAAGTATTAGCTGTATATGTGGAACTAAAGGAAGATGTTCCTATATATACAACAAACATTAATAGAAAGTTTAAAAATGAAAGAGAAATTGAAAATGAGAATAAAGAAGAAGAGGGAACTGAGGGAACATCTAGTGAAAAAGCAAATCATGCAGTTGTTCTAATACCGGATTTTCAAACAGAAAACAATGAAAAAATTGATCTAATTATAGATCCGACTAATTTATTGATAGGGTATTTGGAAGATGGAGGGAAAATCGTAATCCTAAATACGGGAGCATATAAAAGCATATATATGAAGGTTGATAACTTTGAAACAGAAAGAAGTTTTAATAATGACGCCAATTGTCTAAGTATTACTAAAGCATGGATTGATGATAGTATTAAAAATTTTAGAATTGAAGAGTATGAAAAAGAAGATAAACTGCCCATTGGTCTAGTAAATGAGTTTGATACGAGAGCCCAACAAAACGCACTTGAGCAATATTTAGAATAAGATTCTAAATATTGCAGAAAATAGCTAACTTCATGAGTTAGTTAGCTAGGAACATAAAAAGAGTTGGAAAATTATTAGCGAATTGCTAAATCTTTTCTAACTCCTATTTTTATAGTATTATTTACATTGAACCCCTTATTTATAAGTATTTTTTAGTATCTTTATACTCTTGAACACCCATTAATGCTTCACCAAATCGCTGGAAGTGAACTACTTCTCTTTCACGCAAAAATTTTAAAGTGTCAGTTACACCAGGATCATCAGAAAGCTGAATTAAGTATTCATATGTCGATCTAGCTTTTTGCTCTGCAGCCATATCTTCGTATAAATTAGTAATTGGATCATCTTTAGATTGTATATAAGCCGCCGTCCATGGATGACCTCCTGCGTTACCAGGGAATGGACTTCTACCATGGGCTGCAAAATGAGCCTCGAAAGGAGTACCTTTAATTTTATCAAGAGGTGCATCTTTAACGAGTTTCCATACTAATGTTTCGATTATTTCCCAGTGTGCTAACTCCTCAGTACCTACATCTGTAAGAATAGCTATTGATTCCTTAGTAGGCATAACAAATCTTTGAGTTAGATATCTTATACCAGCAGCAAGTTCACCATCTGCCCCTCCAAACTGTTCCATAATCATTTGTGCTAAAGCAGGATTGGTAGTGTCTACTTTAACAGGATATTCTAATTTCTTTTCATATATCCACATATATTTACCTCCATTTTGATTTTATACTTCCCACGGCCAAGGAGTTTCAACCCATTGCCATGGAGACATGCTTGGTGCAGAACCGAAATTTGCGAGTGGACCAAATTTTAATCGATATTCTTTTTTTAGTTTTGAGAGTTCGACAGTATACATATTATAGTCGTTTAATGCTCTTTGATTATCAGGATGTGTATCTAAAAAAAGATTTAAATCAACTGTTGCAAATTCGAACTTTTGTATTTCGAGTAATAAATCTTCATAATTCGTATGTTCAGAATTAACTTCGCCGTAGTTCTCTTTATTGTCTTCAATCATTTTAATACCCCCTAACTAATAATGTTTGCTAACCATATATGGATCATAAAGGTTTGGGAAAAGTGTTCCTTTTTTTAATGCTTCATCCAATGAAAATTTATCTGTATAAGGTTGATCCATGATTGTAACCTTAGGTAATTTTGAATCTTTTGGGACTTGTTGTTCATTCATCATAACATCGTCCATGTGTCTCATAAGCTCACTCCTTTTTGAAAATTTACAAATAATGATATTTCATAAAAATATCTATTTAAATGATATTCAATGCTTTAAAAAAAATACTTAAAAATTAATTAAAATGTAGATAAAGGTAGTCCTAAGTTGTTTATGAAAAACGAGATTGCTTCGTCGAAAGAACCTCCTCGCAATGACAAGAGCGTGGCAAGCCGACGGGGAATTAAACCCAAAGAGATTAAAGATAAAATGTAATGGGTGTAACATTTTACTCAATATATTAATAAAATGATAGCATATGGCTTTTTAAATGGGCTAATTATTTAGGGGGGATTTTATGCTAACAGGTACTGAATTTATAAAGCAATCTTTAGGATTGCATCTGTTTTTTTTAAGAATAATGAAGGAGCACGCAATATTTTTAAAATTAGGATTTACACCTAAGAATTCTGGGCTTGCTGAGCAAGCAGATGGGTTTAGGATAAAACTCGAAGTACTATTAACAGAAGTAGTAGCTATGTCAAATAATGTTGTGAGTCCTGATGTACTTAGTTCTGGAGAGGTAATCACAACATATACACTAAATGCAGAGAAGACTACACAATATTTTACAGGAGCAAATATAGATACAAGAATAACAGAAGAAGAAGCTAAATTACAAGGGAACCCGGGGATGAGACTAAATATTATGCTTGAAAATAAGGTGTTAATGGCAAATAAGAAAGCTATAGAACTAATTTCAGATTTAATAAAATTTAAAAAAATGGTTTTGTCAGATGTACTTAGCTGCAAAATATTCACGACTAATTATCCGTCGATGGTTCCCCATATTATAGGAGAAGCAGAGTTCTATCTTAATATGGTGAAAAGGTTGCAAGACCGTGAAGAAATTGAATCTGAAAAGCAGGTATTAAAACAAGCAATCTTCTGGAATGATATTATGGCAGAACATTCTGAATTTATAAGGGGATTATTAGACCCATCAGAAAATAAGCTTATTATGACAGCAAATAAATTTGCAAATGAATTTAATAAATTAGAAAAAGAATCTAAGGCTGCAACTGAAGCAACAGCACATGTACAGAAAGTTACTCGTGATAGCTTGAAAGCCACACAAGAACTACGGAACTTCAAGGCACAAGGAACAAAAGGAATACTTGAATGTAAAATAAAGTCGATCATAATACCACTACTCGCCGATCATGTTTTACGCGAGGCTAATCATTATCTACGATTACTAAGGAAATATGATAAGGTTGACTAAATAAAAATAAGGCTTACAACATAGCATTTTCACGCCAAATTGTAAGCCTTATTTTTGGTTACATATAAACTACTGAGCCTGTGTAGTAGTTGTAGGAGGAGTAAACACTCTCAAACCTAGCTCTTTGTCAAGCATATATAAAGATGCACTGTCATTATTAATTCTTTTTAATTTTTGAATTATGCCAGTAAAGTTGTTTTCTTCTTCAACTTGTTCATCGATAAACCATTTTAGTAAACTGATGGTAGCATATTCTTTTTCTTCTGAGGCAATATCCATTAATTGATATATTCTTTTAGTAACAAAGTTTTCGTGTGCCAATGATTTTTCAAACACATCCAATATTGATGAAAAGTTGTTTTCAGGTTCATCAAGTCCATAAATAATAATTCTAGAGCCCATTTGATTTAAAAAATTATAAAACTTTATTGCATGAAATTTCTCTTCTTCTGCCTGTACCCTAAAGAAGTTTGCAAATCCTTCAAGGTTTTCATAATCGCAATATGCAGCCATAGCAATATATAAATGGGCTGAATATAACTCATATTTAATTTGAGTATTAACTTCTGATATTAAATTCTGACTTAACATATAAACCTCCTTGTTAACTTATGTTTATATAGTATTTGCAAATGCTTTAATTTTAAAAGATAAAACTAAAAAAGAATGTTATAAATAAAGTTTCATAACATTCTTTCTAGTTTTGCTAAATATTCACTTTTACTATATTATACATAGAATCTAATATAACCCAATTTTGCTTGAAGAATCTATTTATAGTCCAATAGCTAACTCCGGCTATATTATATTTATTTACTAAAAGCAATTTTTGATAAATACTTCTTGCATCTTCAAACCATACTACATGTTGCTTTTTGTTTTTATCATAATAGCTATAATGTGGAGTTTGAGATTCCTGGTCAAATTCGATACTGGCTTTTACATTTCTAGCAGTATTAACTGCATTGGTGTTTCCAATAGCTCTTGCTGGAACATCATTAACCCAAGGAAGCGTCCAGTCGTATCCGTAATTAGGCACACCCATGAGTATTTTAGAAGGAGGAATTGCAGTAGTTGCATAATCAAGAACCCTGCTAACTTGGTCTACAGGTGCAACTGCTCTAGGCGAGCTATATGTGTGCCCCCATTCATATGTCATCAAGACTACTCTATCGACTGAATTTCCATGATATCTATAATCATGAGCAGTATATAGGAGACCTTGTTGACTTTCATTATATTTAGGGGCTAATGATGTGAAAACTTTATATCCCATCGAGCGAAGTAGAGTCACAGCTCTATTTAAGAATCGGTTATATGTATATCTATCATACTCATAAATATACTCAAGATCAAAGTTTATACCATAATATCCTTTTGATTCTAAAACATAAACAATATTATTTAATAAGGTTGTCTGGAGTTCATAATTATTAAAAATCTGATGTGCAACGCTACTACTAAAATCCCTATTATTCACAACCATCATAGGAGCCACACCTTGAGCCTTAGCGAGTCTAATAAATGTTTCATCCTCTATTGTTTCTAAAGTCCCAGTGACATTTGCACTATAACTAAAAATACTTAAATAAGTAAGATAAGGTAAAGTTTTGTTTAATACATCTAATTTTATATTTGGATTAATGAAACCATTAACTTCAATATCACCTAACTTTGTGCTAGGAGTATCAATAACTAGGGACTCTCCTACAATAAGTGGAACTGATGCATCTATTTCATTATCAGATGCTAATTTAGTGTATTGTACATTATATTGTTGAGATATCGAGTATAGAGAATCACCCGTTTTTACAGTATATATATTCATTTCAACGCCTCCTTTATACATATTATGAGTACTTTAAAGAATTATGTTTGGAAAATTTCAAAATAATTTATATTAAGAAAAAGTAGGGGTGTATATAAATATTCAAAATAAAATGCATTAAATTGGATATATAACGCTTTAAAAACAATAATATATATGATATAATTTAAAATATAAATTTACATTATTTATCAAGGGGGAAGAATATTGAATACACAAGATATTATATTAAAAACTTTAACAGATTCTGAAAGTCCACTAAAGGCTGGAGAAATCGCAGAACTTTCGGGGATAGATAAGAAAGATGTCGACAAAGCAATTAAAATATTAAAAGATGAGGAGAAAATAATATCTCCGAAAAAATGTTATTATAGTGCAAACAGATAGGAAAAAGGATGAAGTAATAATGAAATGCAAGTATAGTCATACTTGCATTTCTATATAGTGTCAAAAGTTTTACACTACCCATTTCTATAAAGGAGTGAAACTATGCAAGATGTAAATAGCAAAACGATAACAAGTCCTCCATGTATTAGTGCCAGGAGCATTGATAAATTTTTTGGAAAAAAGCAAGTGCTTTTCGATATTAGTTTAGAAGTGCCTTATTCTCAAATACTAGGGCTTCTCGGTCCGTCAGGCTCAGGGAAAACAACTTTAATTAAAATAATTTCGGGAATAGATGCTGCGAGCAGTGGAGAAGTAAATGTACTAAATGAAAAGATGCCTAAGCTTTCGGTAATGAGTAAAATTGGATATATGGCACAGTCTGATGCACTGTATGGAGATCTCACAGCAGAAGAGAACCTAAAGTTTTTTGCATCTATGTATAATTTAAATGGGACTAAACAAAAACAAAGAATAGCTGAAGTTATGCAGCTTGTAGATTTGTCAGATCACCTAAAAAAGCAAGTTAAGCAATATTCAGGTGGTATGAAACGTCGTTTATCCCTTGCTATTGCACTGATACATAAACCTCCAGTTTTGATATTAGATGAGCCTACTGTTGGTATAGACCCTGTTCTTCGTAAATCAATATGGAATGAATTATATAAATTAAAAGATGAAGGTACCACGATTATTATTACCACCCATGTGATGGATGAGGTAGAGAAGTGTGATTATCTTGGAATGATTCGTGATGGTAAACTTATTGCTTCAGGTACTCCAAATGAAATTAAAAATGCAACGGCTTCAAACACAATCGAAGAGGCATTTTTATATTATGGAGGTGCATCTAAATGAGAGTGATTGCGGTTATGATTAGGATTTTACTAGGGCTTAAACATGATAAACGTACAATAGCTTTGATGATTATTGCGCCAATAATTGTATTATCATTGATGTCAGTCATATTTAATGGCTCAGACTACAATCCAAAGATAGGAATAATTAACGCACCAATTAATTTTGTGAATAAGCTAGAGGATAATGATGCAAAAGTAAGTAGATACGATGAAAGTGCAGCTGAATTGGCACTTAATCAAGAACAAATAGATGCAATCATCAATTTCAAAAGTGGTGTTCCTCATATAAAGTTAGAAGGTAGCGACCCAAGCAAAAATAGTGCAGTGATTAAACTTACGCAAACTGTAATTCAACAAATAGTCCCGACCACAAAGCCTGATATAACCTATCTATATGGTTATGAAAACATGTCTAGTTTTGACAACTTTGGACCGATACTGATTGGATTTTTCGTATTCTTCTTTGTTTTCTTAATTGCAGGAGTTTCATTTTTAGGTGAGCGTACTTCAGGTACACTAGAGAGGCTACTTGCTACACCACTTCGTAGGTGGGAACTTGTTTTAGGATATATTCTTGGATTTGGAGTTTTTACGATTATACAGGCAACGCTTATTGCATGGTTTGCAATCAATGTATTAAATATAATGATGATAGGGTCTTTTGCACTCGTACTTCTCATAACTATACTAACTGCAATGGTTGCTCTTTCAATAGGAACATTCATATCTGCCTATGCTAATAATGAACTTCAGATGGTTCAATTTATACCATTAATAGTAGTGCCACAATTTTTCTTTTCAGGATTATTTGATTTGAGTACTATGCCTACATGGCTACAAGCTATTGGAAGATTTATGCCATTATGGTATTCAGCTGATGGTCTGAGGAATGTTATGATACGGGGAAAAGGCTGGAATGAAATACAGATGGATGCATATGTTTTGATTGCGATATGTTTAGTTTTCATGATGGCAAATGTATTAGCTCTTAAAAAACATCGAAAAATATAACATGAACGGGAGGGATTTTATGAAAAAATTAATTATGAGTATGTTGCTTATTGCTTTTACAATCACAGGCTGCGGTTCGAGTCCTGATAAGCTAACACTAAAAGGGGATATTCAAAATAATATTATTTCAGCCACAAGCACGGTAGCAGGTAAAATAGTGCAAATGGATAAAGCTCAAGGGGAGCAAGTAAAAAAGGGAGATAGTATTGCTATAATAGATAACGCAAATCAAAAATATACAGTAGATCAGTTACAAGCAGTTGTAAATATGAAAAAGGCGAAGCTTGAGGAATTACAAGCAGGGACTCGTCCTGAGCAGATTGAGCAGTCACAAGCACAAGTACGCGCAGCTAAATCACAGGTAGACCTTTTAACTTCTGGTAACAGAACTGAACAAATAAAGCAATCTAAAAACGGTGTTTCTGTTGCAGGTGAAGCAGTAAATACAGCACAAGTAGCATATGATTATATAAATACCCAATATGATAAAGCCTTGAAATTAAATGAGGTGGGTTCTTTATCTAAGAACGACTTAGACGATGTAAAATTTAAATTAGATACAGCAGCAAATCAGCTTTCTGCTACAAAATATCAATTACAAAGTGCCAAAGAGCAGCTAGCATTATTGCAAAGCGGTTCAACTACGCAGTCAATTAGCGCTGCAAAGGCAAATTATGATGCTGTTAATGCACAGTTAAAGTTACTAAAAAGTGGAGCTACAAAGCAATCCATCGATATTGCACAAGCGGATCTTGACCAATCTACAGCACAATTAAATCAAGCTCAAAACAATTTAAATAACTGTAATATTATCGCGTTATCCGACGGAATAATTATCAGCAAGAACTTTGAGTTAGGTGATGTTGTTGGCATAGGTAGCAATATTGCTGATATAGCGGTTGCGAATGATTTATACATACTTTGCTATATCCCGGATCAATATTTAGATAAAATTTATTATAATCAACAGATAAATGTTATAACATCTACAGGCACACAAATTGGAAGAGTTAGTTACATAGCTTTAAAGCACGAGTATACACCTAAAGATAAGCAATCCACAACGGATAGTGGACGTATTGCTACTAAAATAAAAGTTGCTATAAAAGATGAAAAAGGAATCTTAAAATCTGGAATGACTGCAAATGTTGATGTTCCATTAAAATAAAATATAAAAAGTGTATTTCATCATAAATGAATACACTTTTTTATATTTGATCTCTTTGGGTTTAATTCCCCGTCGGCTTGCCACGAGGAGATTCATTGTTTATTTTGTAATAAACATTTGTGTGAACATTTTCCCATAAGTTCCACCGTTTTTTATTCCTATACCAATGTGAGTAAAGTTTGCATTTAAAATATTTGCCCTGTGTCCTGGTGAATTCATTAACGAATCATGTGATTTTTGAACAGTTTGATTACCAGCTATATTTTCACCTGCGCTCGAGTAAGCTATACCAAAGCTTTTCATCATGTCAAATGGACTACCATATGTCGGAGAATTATGATCAAAATAATTATTATTTATCATATCTTGTGCTTTGGTCCTAGCAACATCAGTTAACTTAATATCTACAGTTAATGCTGGTACATTATTTTGGGCTCTAGCTGCATTCACAAGGGTAACCATTTGTTGTTCGTCACTAGATAAAGATGTATTTGTGGTATCTGCGGTAGTAGGAGGGGGTGCGGTATTTGTATCTGTATCTGTATTTGTTGTAGGTGAAGGAATAGTAGCGCCAGCTCCAGTGTTTTTAGAGGTTGTGTTTAAAAGAGGGGCATTATCAGCTGTTATCGTTTTACATTGGTTTGTAGGGATAAAACCAATTTTATTGCCAGGTAGCCTTACAGCATAATAACTAGAAACTTGATTGATAACATCTAAGGATGCATTTTTATTTACTTTTTGAAGCACCTGTGAGCTATTATCTGCACCTACTCTTACATTTGATTGGTCAGTAAGTACTTTTACTTTTTTAGCATTTGCAACTCCAGAAATCGAAGATTCGATACTTTTTGAAACCTGATTAGAGCATGCAGTGAAAACGAGTAATAAGACTAATGCTAAGATTAAATAAAGTCTTTTCATATTTTAAAGCCTCCTAATTTTAAAAAAATAAGTATATATACTATAGTATTGCGTAAATTTAGGGTTTTATTTAATAATTAAAAAATTAATGTAATATATGAATACCAAAAGTATTGTACACTTGTGGGAAAATGTATTGAGAAGACCAATAAATGTAAAAGATTGTAAAATACACTTGACATATGTAAAAATATGGGATATAATGTGTAGATATTTTATAAAGATGATATTATTATAAAGGAGTGGCAAAAGATATGGAAATTGAAAAACAAAACGTACAAGATATGTTTAAGTTAGTAGAAGCTATTGAAAGTGCTGCTAAAGCTGAAAAACATAATGAAGAAATGGGTATAAAAAATGTAAGATGGGTTCAAAAATATAAAGAATTACAAAGTTTAAGTAATAATAATATGTTAAAATCAGTAGAACTCCATATGTTGACATCGGGGGAACCTAATAATGTTATTTCAGTAGAAAACAAAGAAATTGATGGAGTATATCAAGTAATATGATAAAAATACAAACAAACAAACTGGTATTGTAAAAAAAGAACATAATCCTAATTTTATAGGTATGTTCATTTTTTTTGCAATATATTATTTTGAAAAATACTTTGATAATATATCGATATATGTTATAATATATTGAACTTTCATATAGCGCATTTACTTATGTAAATAACATAACAAAACAGGAGGTAGAGAGATGAAAAAGATACTAATTGGTGGGAGTATGAAGTATAGAGATATAATAAAAAATACAATGAAGGAACTAGAATGTTTAGGTTTTGAAGCAATATTTCCTAATATTGATTATACACAAGAAAATAGAGATGTCGCTGAAAGTATTGAGGAGAAATCGAAATTGGTTTGGGCTCATCTAAAAGCAACAGAACAAGTTGATGCGATATATTTTATATTGCCTAATGGTTATATGGGAACTAGTTGCAAAATAGAGTTAGGATATGCACTTGCTCTAAAAAAGCCAATATACTTTTCAGAAAAAACTAATGACGATGGACTTGATTGTTTTCCAAAAGAGTTTATAAAGCTTGAAGAATTAGATGAGCTTAAGAGGATATTATGTACCAATTAGTTGAGGGTAGTGGGATACATATTACATACAGTTTGCTTAGATAAAAATGGTAATTAATTAGATTGTAAATAGACATGATAAAATCATCTAGAAAGCAGGTATAAATATGTGGTTTGTTTTAGCAATTTCGGCAGCAATAATTTGGGGGTTTTCCGAGCTGTTCTTCAAAAAATCCACACAAACAGAAAATAATATATTATTGTTTTTCTGGCAGTATGTTTTACAAGGCATACTATATATATTAGTTTATTTTGTTTTGGGAGAAGGGTTACTTAAAAATTTTAGATTGGAGTTATTATTTATAATATTACCTATCGCTTTTGCTTTTTGGGCGTCAATGTTTATTTATATTAAAGCAATATCAAATTCTAAATTATCTATTGTATCTCCAATAATGTCATCTAGCTATATTTTAGCAGTAATACTTGGTATAGCATTTTTAAATGAAAAGGTTACCTATTTGCAGACAATTAGTATAATACTAATATTAATATCAATGGTTTTACTTATTAGATGTAAGAATATTGACAAAGATTCTGAAGTTAGCAATAAAAAATATGTATATGGAATAATCTTAGGATTAATATATTTTATTGTAGTAGGCATAAGTAGTTTCGCTGAAAAAGCATATCTTAATTTTTATGTTGAGCCAACAGAATATATATTTTACTATGGGATACTTTGCTTAATTATGACTACTATTATGTTTTTTACTATTAAAAATGTAAAAAAAGATTTCATGTTCAGATTACCTAATATAGATACATGGAAGGGAATAATTTATTGTAATATGGCTGGGGTTATATACATATATACACTATCAATGAATAATATTTCTCTTGTAGAACCAATAGTTTCATCATATGTTGTAGTCACCGAAATATTAGCTGCATTTATATTAAAAGAAAGAGTAAGTTTGAAACAAAGAATATATATTATTTTAATAATTTTAGGTGTAATAATGATAAGTTTATAATATTTAAAAAGATATGCAAAATAAAGGAAGGGGATTTAAAAATGGCTGAAAAAAATGGAATTTACAAATGTAATGTATGTGGGAATGTAGTAGAAATGGTAATAGTTGGTGGAGGAACATTAGTTTGTTGTAATGAAGATATGGAGTTTTTACCAGGAAAAGAAGAGAATAGTTCTGCGGAAAAGCATGTTCCGTTTATAGAAGAATTAGAGGATGGGTACTTGGTAAAAGTTGGTGAGAATGAGCAACATCCAATGTTAGATAAGCATTATATTATGTGGATTGAGATTATAGTGAATAATAAAGTATATAGACATGAACTCAAACCTAATGATAAACCAGAAGCAACATTTAAAGTAGAGAAAGGAAATGTTATTGCAAGAGAGTATTGCAATATACATGGACTTTGGAAAAATATAAAGTGATAATTGACAAATAATGAGAATATATAATCCAATGTATAAAATTATACTTTTTATTTATACTATACAAGAGGTGATATATATGTCTGAGAATACACTTAAAAACAAGGTTAAATGTGGTGTTCATAATTGTACTTATAATGAAGATAAAGCGTGTAACGCAGAAGCTCTTGAAGTTAATTTAATGGACGGAAATGATAAGGCACGTATAAGTGACGAGACTTGTTGTTCAACATTTAAAGATAAATAATAATAGAAAAACATTAGAATAGATATTATGCAAAATAACAATTCATTATAGAATGAATTGTTATTTTTTTGATAGTGTATATTACTTACATTTATATGAAATATAAGGTTAGACTAATAAGAATGTCAGAGAGGTGATGCAAACGAAAAATCTAATTATATTTATAGTTACTATAGTTTTATTCTTGGGGATTAGACATGTATATGCTTCACCTAATTACAATAACATAGATACTATAATTCAAAACTACATGAGGGATTTTAATATACCAGGGATAGCTGTCACGGTTACTAAAGGTGATAAGGTTGTTTATTTAAAGTCATTTGGAGTGGGACATAATAGTCAACCACTAGCTAAAGATACAAAAATGTACATCGGATCACTTAGTAAATCATTTACAGCTTTAGCAATTATGCAACTAGCAGAAGAAAGAAAAATAGATATAGATAAGCCAGTTAAGACTTACTTACCATACTTTAAAGTAAATAATAAATATTCCACTGAGAATATTACTGTTAGACATTTATTAAATCAAACAAGTGGTTTATCTGAGATGACCTGTATATCTAAACTCAAAAATACAACTTCACAAAAAGAAGGGGTACTTGATTTAAAAAGTGCAGAACCTGTATCAAAACCTGGTGAAGAGTTTCATTATTTTAATCCTAACTACATGATACTAGGTGCAATAGTGGAAGAAGTGACAGGAGAGAAGTATGAAAAATATATGAAGGATAATATATTAGTTCCTTTAGAGATGAGAAATACAGTACTTGATATTGAAAATGGAGTTACAAATTTATCAGATGGATTTGGAGCTTTTGCTGGTTTTCCTATAAAGAGGAAAGAAGAGTTTATAAAATCAGCAATTTCCGCAGGGTATATTGTCTCAACACCAGAGGATATTTCAAAATACATGATTTTTCAAAATAAAATGAATAAGACTTTATCTAATGTTTTATCAGATAGAAATTTAGATGAAATGCATATGCAAACATTAAAAACAAAACCGGGTTATGGAATGGGATGGTTTGTAAATGAAAAATATAATGGTATTAAAGTGGTTGAACATAAAGGGGAACTTAAAAATTTTCATGCAGACATAATTTTACTACCCAATTTTGATTATGGAATATCGATTATGACAAATCAAAATCATGCCTTATATGATATATTTGTATATCCAGAGTTACGGGAAAACTTAACCAAATTGGTGATAGGAATGAGCTATAAAAAGAGTAGTACATTTGCGTTTGGTTATTTATTTCTAATTTTTGTTGGGATAACTACAATTATAGCTAGTATATATAAAACAGTTAAAGTAAAAGAAATATTTCTAAAAACTAAAGAAAAAGGTTTGAAGAAAGTTTATTATAGTATTATTATAGATGCAATAATGCCAATAATTTTTTTAACAATTTTTCCATATATTTTTGGTAAGATTATTAAAAGAGGCTTTAGTTTTGAGATGATATGGGGACTTACACATGACTTGGTAATATGGTTTTTAGTTATTTGCATATTAGCTCTTATCAGGGCCTTATATAAAATATCAATTTTGCACGAAGTAACAAAAAAAGAAATAATTTAGCTGTAAAGGAATAAAAGTCCAATTAGCATAATACAAATATAATAGTAAAATGTATTTTATAAAGGAGGAAAAAATGAAAAAAATCAGTAATGCATTACTATTAATACTAGTTTGTATAGTTGTTGTCGCTGTTTCAGGTTGTAAAAATGCAGAAAATATTAAAAGTGATACACAAAAAGTAGAAGAAAAAATTAATCCAACAGAAGAACCTTCTAAAGAGACATCAACAAATGTTATACCTAAAAATCAATATGTAGAGGTTGAGTATCCTACTCCAAATGCAGAAATATCAAATCCTGTGACAGTTAAAGGCAAGTCCAATTTTTTTGAAGCCAATACGAGAATAAGGATTAAAGATGAAAAAGGCAAAATACTAGCTGATACATTTACAACAGCAGAAGGATGGATGGAAAAATTATTTCCTTTTTCAAAAGAAATTGCATATAAAGAAACGACTGCTAAAACTGGAGTTATAGAGGTATTTGAATCTTCACCTAAAGATGGCAGTGAAATTAATAAAGTAACGGTACCAGTAGTATTTAGCGCAAAAACTCCAAAAAAATAATTGTTGGAGCAGGACAATGGGGACGGTTCTTCATGTCCAGTTTTATTAAAACTGGACATGAAGAACCGTCCCCGTTGTCCTATGGAGGAACTAAAAAAATGAACAGGACAACATACATTTTATGATAAATATAATATTATTATAATGGAACCATTTAAACGAAGGGGGAGATTATAATGAATAATAATAAAGAAAAATACGAGGTACCAACATATTATAAAACAATAACTGAGGCATTAAAACTAGTAAAAAATGCTGTCGAAGGTGAAAGGGAAGATGAGTTGTTCTACGACTATATGCTTTCTATCGCACCTACTAGGGAAGATAAAGACATAATAGCAAGTATTAGAGATGATGAGATAAAACATAATAAAATGTTTAGGGAAATATATAAATATTACACAGGCCAAGATATAGTAGCGCCGAGAGATGTGAAATTTGAAAAGCCAAAATCATATGAAGATGGATTGAAAAAAGCATTGTTTGGAGAATTATCGGCGGTAGAAAGATATAGAGATATAAGAGCTGGTTTACCAAATGAATATTATAGAGATATGGTTTTTGAAATATTGACAGATGAACAAAAGCATGCAGATAAATATAACTACTTACTTAACCTAAGCAATAGCGGTGAAGAAATAGCAGATGAATACACACCAGATGAATGGATAGGATATATTGAACCTTTGGTAGAACATGCACTAGATGAGGTAAAGGAAGGAGTAAATCCTAGACATTTATTCCAAGAATTTATTCTTATGGGAGTACTAGTGGGGATGGGAGATGAACCAGAAGATGCATATAAACAAGTGGAGATGTGGGAAAAAACAGGAGCATCTAAACTACTTGTAAAAAGTAAAAAGATGGGTGGAAATCATGAAAGAAATAATCGTACCATATAATAGAGAAGCAGTACTGCAATATGCACATATATGGGCGAATAAACGTAACCCAGCGTATACTAATTTTGAAAAAATGGGTGGGGATTGTACAAATTTTGTATCACAGTCAATTTTTGCAGGTAGTAAAGTAATGAATTATACACCTACTTACGGTTGGTATTATATAAACTCTCAAAGGCGGTCGGCGTCATGGACAGGAGTAAATTTCTTGTATAATTTCCTCATAAAAAATAAAGGAGCAGGACCATTTGCAGAAGAAGTTAGTATGCAGGGTATCATGATAGGTGATATAGTACAATTATCATTTAGGGGCAACGATACTTATAAACATTCCCTTGTTGTAGTTGAAGTAGGTACGCCAATGAGTTTATCCAACATACGTACGGCTACACATACAATAGACAGAGATAATTATGTTCTAAGTAATTATGTGTTAGCGGATAATATGAGATTTTTACACATTAAAGGGGTTAGAAAGTAGTACATGAGACGGTTCTTTCTGTAAAGTTTCTAATAAAACTTAACAGAAAGAACCGTCTCATGTATTAATCACTGTGGAGTATATAATATGTATAAATTGGAGAAAATAAAAAATGAATATTATAAATATTTCTGTTGTATATGGGAGATAGTGTAGTATTTAGTATTATAAATATTTTACACTACAATATGGGAAAAGGGAGGTATATTATGGCAAGCATATATTGGTATTGTAGTTTGACTGTAATTGGTGTGATTACTGCCATCTTTGTTATGTATAAAAAAAGATATATTACAGAGATTTCTACATTTATTATATTCTATTTATTTGCTACATGTATCACTTGGTTATGTGAATTTACCGTACTTGGCATTTTTAACGGTTATGCATACAAACCAGGTGTGTTCACCGATCCTTGGGCAGAAAATATAACGGCACATCTATTACTCAATTCGGCCTTATGGCCTGGTGCAGCATTACTATTTGCAGCTTACTCGCTAAGATACACTGGGATTACTATTATTACTATTATATTCATCCTGCTCGAGTATTTGTTTGAGATATTGGGTATATATGAACAATATTGGTGGAACTATTATATGTCAGCAATCCTAGTTGTAGTTTTTTTAGTTGTTTCAAAAAAATGGTTCATCAAAATGAATAAAATACGTCATGGTTTTACTCGAAATTTTACATTCTTCATGGTTGCGATGTTCATAATTCATTTTCCATTTGCTATAACTTTGCTTTTAGGAAAACAATATTATGATGTTGGATTGGTTGACAATGTATATCGTTCAAGTACCATATTCATTGTTATTTATCAATTTGTTGAATCATTATTATTAATGTTTTTTGTATGTATATTAAAAAAGTGGTATTGGAAGCTAGTTCCATTTTTTATTGCTTTCATAGGACATGGAATACTTGCATACATGAATATTCTTGTTTTTCAAGATGAATGGAATTTATTTTACACATTTATCCTTTATACTATAAGCATATGTGTTTTTATTCTACTTGAAAAGTATACATTGAAACCACAGTTAGAATTAATTGAGAAATAAATCAGTATTAGACAGTATTATAAACAAAAAATACTTTAATCTCTTTGGGTTTAATTCCCCGTCGGCTTGCTACGGGGAGATTCATTATATAATATGTAATAAAAAGATAAAACTTTTAGGATGTGAAGTGATGCTCGACAAATATCTTTTATTTCAGTATAGTGGCGATTCGCTTTGGAATGAAATGGTGCAAAAACGCATTGAATTAAGAGATATCAATTTAAAACTTTATTTAGAACAAGATTTATTTTCTTTTCTTTGGTGGTTGAAAATAATTGCATTTATTTTAGTGTGGGCTATATGGTGGAAATGGGTAGATAAAACAAGGTTACTCGAAATAATTGCATATGGTTTAATGGTATCATCTTTAGCAACAGTGATTGATTTAATTGGTATGAATATGGTTCTTTGGGGATATCCAATAACGCTATTACCATTCACTTTGCCACTATATGTAGCAGATCTAGGCATGATTCCGGTAATATATATGTTAGTATATCAAAATTTTTCTAATTGGAAGTCATTTATTAGAGCTGTTTTTGTAATGGCAGTAATAGTAGCTTTTGTTGTAGAGCCCTTAAATGTATGGACAGGTATTTATGAGATGAACAACTGGAACTACCTTTACTCCTTTCCAATATATATTATTTCAGCCATATTATTAAAATGGATTATCAATAAAATACTATTTAAGCAAAATTCTCATCATTACTAAAAACCGTTACAGACCAGCGGATAAATTCTAAAGAGTCATACTTAAAGATTTTACTTTTATTTGTTTTATCTTTTATCCTTTTATAAATTCGCGTAGCTCCATTTGTCTACCTTGCCATGGTAGACAAATCAAAACTCCCCTTTAACCCCGGCAATCTAAAAATAAAATTCTCAACACTATAGTCACTATCCTCAAAGCTAGTTAAACTTTTTCTAAAGCCCTTAACCTCATCAATCAAAGGCTGTATAGCAGAAACATAATCATCCCCAGTTATAATAGTCCGTGCAGCAAGAACTCCACTTTCTATTGAGTTAATAATCCCATGCCCAAGAAAATCATCAATTAATCCACCCGAATTTCCTATAAAAAAGGTATTATTAATCCTAATATGTTTAATAAGGAAAGTATAATAATCAAGATCAACCGTTGCAATAAATGTATATTTATTTTCAAGAATAGAAAGGAATTCTTTCCAGTAAAACTCCATTTCACTATAAGAAACATCATTTACTACTAATGTAATAATAGCTTGTTTATTGCTATGAGCAATCATATAGGCATAAGAGCTTTTTGCAAATTTTTCATCGAACCATACAGTAAGAGTACCTGTCTCAAATTCACCGTATATGAGTGCCAACTTGACACGAGTACTAGATACCGAAGTACTAAGGTCTAGCGACTTAGCAATATTATAATTGCCAGTAGCTACTACGACATGGTCAAAGCTTTTACTTAATTCTTCTGTACTATTAATATAAGTATCAAAAGTTATAGGGCTCTTTAAATTTTTAGATAGCTGATTACTAAGTGAATACTCTTCCATTCCTCTTTTAAATATATAACCTAGATTTTTCTCTAATATTGTTTGATTATCTGGTCCATTTAAAATTACTTTAGTTAGACGAGCTATAGGATGTAATTCTATCCCATACTGTTTTCTTAAGTACTCTATTGGATCACTATATAATTTACTTGAATTATTAAATATACATATGTTTGTATCAAAAGAATTATATATGTAACTTTTCTTTTCAAATATTGTAGGAGAAACACCGTTTCTTTCTAACTCGCAAGCACAAGACAAACCCGCTATCCCTGCACCTATAATTGCAATTTTCATCATATTTAACCTCCTTAATAAAGCAAAGTATCATCTTAGGAGCTGTGCTTATGTCCGGTTCCTACGTATAATATTAACATTTTTAGTGGAAAATATTTATAGATTATAAATTATATGGGAGGAAAATCATATGCAAAGTGTATTACAACAAAATATCCAAGAAATAGCCTTTAAGTTATCTATTGAGAGAGAAGAGCTGCTTATTAAGAAATACAATAATTATTATAAGGAAATTAAAGATAAAAATCTCATAGACATGATGAAAGAATTTGAAAATACTTCTAGGGAGCATATTAAAATAGTAATGTATAAGATAGAAAAACTAAATCCGCAGGGGAGGTTAAAACAATGAGAGAAGAAGATATATTAAATGATATACTAAAGGACAAAATAATAAATCAATGCTTTTATAATGAAAGTCTATTAGAAAATAAGAATCCAGAGGTTAGAAATGTATTTATGGAAGCACGGGATGATGAAACGAGAGATATTGTAAGACTGCAACAAAAAGTAGAAAGGATACACAATAATTCTAGTTCGATAAATAAGATTTTCACAACTAAGGATGACTAGTTTAGGGTTTTTTGATAAGTTTGGAGGGATAAAATATGAATGTTGCAATAATTGGGGCAGGAGTCGCAGGGCTAGCTTGTGCTCACGAGCTAGAAAAGCATAACATAAGTCCAGTTATATATGAGCAAAACGCTTATATTGGTGAACAATACCCTCATGTTGGAGCAATGTTAGAGCTTATAGATAGGCCTGTTGTTGATGTTATTATCTATATAAAGAATGAATTTGATATCGATATAAAGCCTCTAAATGTTTTAACTAAGCTTATAACATATTCCCCAAAGGACTCCTATGAAGTTAGAGGGAACCTCGGATATTTTGTAGAAAGGGGTAGAAACTCAAATGATTTAAAAAATCAGTTATATGCTCAGCTTAATAATACAAAAATTAAATTTAATGAGGTTGCTGATTATGAAACATTGAAGAATCAATATGATTATGTCGTCATAGCGAATGGTTCACCTTCATTTTCAAAAGAATTAGGATGCTTTAATGAATTATTTAATGGTTTTATAAGAGGAGCTATTGTTTTGGGAGAATTTGATCCTAATGCTCTTATAGCATGGATTAATAAAGATTATTGTAAAAGTGGTTATGTTTACCTAACACCATTTAATAATAAAAAGGCATTTATAGGACTTATCGCATCAGATGTAAATGAAAGTGAAGTGGAACATTATTGGGATCTTTTCAAATCTACTGAAAATATAAATTATCCTATTGTAGAGGAATTTAAGCTAAATCATATTAGTGGTTTTGTGTATCCACACACGGTTTCTAATACTTTACTTGCAGGTAATGCTGGGGGAGCACTTGATCCCTTTCTAGGATTCGGACAGTTTACTTCAATCGCAATGGGTGTTATGGCTGGAAAATCAATCATCACTGGAGATGATTACGATAAACTTTTAAAATATTATATATTTAAACAAAGAAAAATGCATCAGTTTAGAATAGCTTTAAATAAAGGTACAAATAAGGATTATGATAAAGCGATTGCATTAGTCAAAATACCGCCTTTAAAGCATCTAGTTTATAATACGAAAATTGATTTTGTAAAACATGGAGCCAATATTATAAAATTTCTATCAAAGAGAAAGGGATAATTAGTAAGGTACTGAACCTACATATTGAAGGGGACGGTTCCTTCTTTATAGGAACTGTCCCCACGAAGAAATTAATATTGAGTTAAAATCGAAGTCTTTTTTTGTTGCAAAATCACTCAAAAAATGGTATAGTGTAGGAAATGATAAAGATTATAAATATAAGCGGAGTGATGTTTTGAAAAAGAATTTGTATATAGCGGAAAAACCAAGCGTCGCTCTCGAGTTTGCGAGAGTACTTGGGATAACCGGACCGAAAAGAAATGGATATATAGAGTCAGAAAGTTCTGTAGTTACTTGGTGCGTTGGACATTTGGTAAATATGTCGTATCCGGAAAAATACGATGAGGAACTCAAAAAATGGAGACTAGAAACATTACCATTTATACCTGACGATTTTAAATACGAAGTAATAGACAATGTGAGAAGCCAATTTCAAACGGTAAAGACACAACTCGAGAGAGAAGATGTCGAGACCATATATGTATGTACTGACTCGGGGCGTGAGGGAGAGTATATATTTAGATTGGTAGATATGATGGCTAATACGAAAAATAAAATCAAGAAGAGAGTATGGATTGACTCTCAAACTGAAGAAGAAATACAGCGGGGAATAAGAGAAGCGAAAAATCTAACAGAATACGATAACTTATCTGATGCGGCGTATCTCCGAGCTATAGAGGATTACCTCATAGGGATAAACTGCTCTAGGGTTTTTACGCTTATTTATGGTAACATAATAAGCAATATATTAAACACAAAGTATTCAGTAATTGCGATTGGGCGAGTTATGACTTGCGTACTTGGAATGATAGTGCAAAGAGAGCGTGAAATAAGAAATTTTATAAAAAGTACATATTATAAAATAAATGCAATAAGCGCAGGTAATAGCTTTAAGTATAAAGTAGATGAGGAGTCTATTCACTTTAATTCGCCCAGATTATTTAATGAAACAGGTTTTAAAGAAGAAAAGGATGCACAGGATTTTGTGAAATATTTAAAGGAAAACAACGAACCAATCATGGGTGAAGTCGTGGAAGTAACAAAGACGAAAGAAAAAAGGAACCCACCTTTGTTATATAATCTAGCTGAGCTTCAAAATGATTGTTCAAAGAGGATGAAAATATCTCCTGATGAAACTCTGAAAATAGTACAAGAACTTTATGAAAAAAAGCTAGTTACATATCCAAGAACTGATGCAAGGGTTATATCTACTGCAGTAGTCAAAGTAATAGATAAAAATTTGACAGGACTCTTAAGCTACAAATTTAAAGAAGAAGTACAGAAAATACTCGATGAAAAGAAATATATTAACCTAGGTAAGACAAAATATGTAGATGATAAAAAAATAACAGATCACTACGCCATAATACCAACAGGGGTTGGAGTAAATGGTGCTGGCAAATTAGGACATGAACAGGCAATCGTTTTTGAAATGATAGTCAGAAGGTTTTTAGCAATCTTTTTTGAAAGTGCGGAATATAACAAGCTTACGATAAAAGCTAAAATAAAAACAGAAAGCTTTTACCTAAACTCAAAAGTATGTATTAAGAGAGGGTATTTGGATATATTAGATGATACTGAAAAAGATGAAAACGAAGGAAATGCAGAAAGCAACCTCAGCTCTTTCAAAAAGGGACAAAGTATCACAATAGAAGAATTAGAAATAAAAGAAGGTGAGACGACACCACCGAAACGATATACATCAGGATCTATCATACTAGCCATGGAAAATGCGGGGAAACTGATAGATGATGCACAACTCAGGGAACAGATAAAAGGCAGTGGAATAGGAACAAGTGCGACAAGAGCAGAGATTTTAAATAAACTAGAAAGAATAGAATACATAAATCTAAATAAGAAAACTCAAATACTAACCCCTGCATTAACGGGAGAAATAATATATGACATAGTGAAAAACTCTATGACATCACTACTAGAACCGAATTTCACAGCGAGCTGGGAAAAAGGTCTATCCATGATAGAACAAGGTGAAATAAGCAAAAATGAGTACATGCAGAAATTAAATGGTTATATAGAAAAAAATATAAACAAACTAAAACAAATAAAAAATCAACCAATGATATTTAAACAAATTTTAAATATACCAAAAGATATTATAAAAGGAAGATGTAAGTGCTGCAATGGAGAGATATTAGAAAATAGCAAAACTTTCTACTGTAGCAACTATAAATTTGGCTGTGAATTTAAAATATGGAAAAATGAACTTGAAAGTTTTGATGCTACGATAGATAGGAAATTAATAGACGAGGTTATGTGTAAGGGTAGTGCAGTTGTAATACGGGATAATGGAGAAAGTGTTGAAGTCATAATAAAGGATAATAAAAAAGGCGGATTGGTTTGTGATAAAAAATCAACCTAAAAAGTTGATTTTTTATTTGCCAAATTTTTTTAAATGTGGTATATTATTATATATTATATATCAAATATTAATACGGAGGTAAAAACCATGCAAATAACAAGAAAAGATGTGCTACATGTTTCAAAATTGGCAAAGCTATATTTAAATGATAATGAAGTTGATAAATTTACGAAAAACTTATCGGATATAGTTAATTTTGCTGATAGATTAAATGGAATAGATGTGAGCGGTGTTTCACCAACAGCTGCAATATTGCCACTACAAAATGTATTTAGAGAAGATAAGATAGAAAAATCAATGGATAGAGAAAAAATATTACAAAATGCACCAGAAAAAAGTTATGGATGTTTTTGGGTGAAGAATAAGATTGTAGAATAAAACCTCAAATTTGTCATTGCGACATCCTAAGACTTGGTTTGTGTATTGTGCAAACCTAGACATAGGGGTCCTCTAGGAGGGTGAACGAAGCAATCCTGTTTTTAGGAAAGGATGATATAAATGGCGAATCAATGGCAAAGAAAACAAAAAGATGAATTAACTACCAGATAAAATTAGGAGGTAAAAAAATGGAATTACATGATAAAACGGTGCATGAACTTTGTGACATGCTAGATAATAATGAAACAACAAGTGTGGAGCTTACAAAAGCTTGTTTTAATAGAATAAAGGATGTAGAAGACAAGGTACAGGCTTTCATTACGATAACTGAAGATGCAGCTTTAAAGCAGGCAGAAGAAACAGACAAAAAAAGAAAAAATGGTGAAGTGTTAGGTATATTACATGGAATACCTATGGCGATAAAAGACAATATGTGTACAGAAGGAATACTTACTACATGTGGATCAAAGATGCTTAGTAATTTTGTCCCACCTTATACATCAACAGCTGTAAATAAATTAAATACTGCAGGTTGTATTTTGCTTGGAAAAACAAATATGGATGAGTTTGCAATGGGTTCATCTACAGAGAATTCATATTTTAAGAAAACTAAAAATCCTTGGGATTTAAATAGAGTTCCTGGTGGAAGTTCTGGAGGTTCGGCAGCTGCTGTTGCGGCTTGTGAGGCACCATTTTCACTTGGTTCTGACACGGGTGGATCTATACGTCAACCTGCTCATTATTGCGGTGTTGTTGGTATGAAACCAACTTATGGTTCTGTATCAAGATATGGATTAGTTGCATTTGCATCATCACTTGATCAAATAGGACCGTTTACAAAAGATGTACATGATATGGCACTTATTTTGAGTACAATAACTGGACATGATCCTAAAGATTCGACATCATACCCTAGAGAGTATCCTGATTTTACAAAAGCATTAAATCAAGATGTACGCGGCATGAAGATTGCCTTGCCAAAAGAGTTTTTTGGCAAGGGAATAAATGAAGAAGTAAAAAGTGCAGTTATGAATGTTGCAAAGAAATATGAAAGCATGGGTGCTAAAGTAGAAGAAGTAAGCATGCCAATGAGCGATTATGCATTGCCTGTATATTATCTCATTGCTTGTGCAGAAGCTTCATCTAACTTAGCAAGATATGATGGTATAAGATTTGGATATAGGGCCCAAGATGTGGAAAGTCTAGATGATTTATATAAAAAGACACGTTCAGAAGGATTTGGAGACGAAGTAAAACGTAGAATTATATTAGGAACTTATGCACTAAGTTCAGGGTATTATGATGCTTATTATAAAAAAGCACAACAAGTTAGAACGCTTATTAAGAAAGAGTTTGACGATGTATATAAAAATTATGACATGATACTTACACCGACAGGTCCGACAGTGGCATTTGAGTTCGGTCAGAATTCTGATAATCCACTAGAAATGTATATGAATGATATATGTACAGTTCCTATTAATATAGCAGGAGTACCTGCAATGAGCATGAATTGTGGATTTGACTCAAAAGGAATGCCGATAGGCATGCAACTAGTAGGAAAACATTTTGACGAATTCAACATATTAAAATTAGCACATGCAATGGAAAAAGAACTGGGACTTAATAATAAATCCAAATTATAATTGCATAAATGGTTTGGGGTCACACCACAATCTACAAAATATAAATTAATAAGAAGTCTATTAATTGCTTATAACCGAAAGGAGAATTGAAATGGCATATAATGATTATGAAATAGTTATGGGGCTTGAGACACATGTAGAGCTTAAGACAAATACTAAAATATATTGCAACTGTACGACTGATTTTGGGGGAGATCCTAATACCCATTGCTGTCCAGTTTGTATTGGGTTACCAGGTACATTACCAGTATTAAATGAAAAAGTTGTGGAGTTTGCTATACGTGCTGGACTCGCAACAAACTGTGAAATACAAGAATATAGTAAACAAGACAGAAAAAATTATTTTTATCCCGATCTTCCAAAGGCATATCAAATATCACAATTTGACTTACCACTTTGTTATGAGGGTAAGGTTGACATCATTGTAGATGGTGTGAAAAAAGATATTGGTATTACTAGAATACATATAGAAGAGGATGCAGGAAAGCTTTTGCATGAGAGCATACCAGGTTCTTTAGTTGATTATAACAGAGGTGGAGTGCCACTGATTGAGATAGTATCAGAGCCAGATTTGCGTTCTTCTGATGAAGTAAAAGTGTATTTAGAAAAGATAAAAACGATGTTAAAATACATAGATGTTTCTGATTGTAAAATGCAAGAGGGATCGCTTAGATGTGATGTAAATATATCTGTTCGTAAACACGGAGAAACTAAATTTGGTACTAGAACTGAGCTTAAAAACATGAACTCATTTGCATATATAATAAAAGCGATAGGATATGAATCAAAAAGACAAATAGATTTTATAGAGGCTGGCGGTACGATAGTACAAGAAACTAGAAGATGGGACGAAGTCCATGGCGTAACAGAAAGCATGAGAGGAAAAGAAGAAGCTCATGATTATAGATACTTTCCAGATCCAGATTTGATGCCTATAGTGACTACAAAAGAAAAAATAAAAAATATAAAAGATACATTGCCAGAACTTCCAGAGGCTAAGAAAGAAAGATATATAGGCCAATTTGGTTTGACGCCATATGATGCAAACCTGATTGCGGACTACAAAAATGTAGCTGAATTCTTTGAGACTTCGATTGATGGGATAAAAACTCCAAAAACAGTAGCAAACATGATTATAGGAGATATTTATTCTAGATTTGATACAGAAGAGGAAAAAGAAGATTTCAATATACCAGTTAGTCCTAGTCAATTTAATGAACTTGTAAAAGTTATAGAATCAGGAATGATAAGTAATAGTATTGGTAAAAAAGTTCTTGAAGAAATGTGGGAAACAGGTAAAGCACCGATGCAAATAATAGAAGAAAAAGGTTTAAAACAAATGGATAATCAAGATGAGTTGAGAGAAATAGTACGAAAAGTATTAGCAGCAAATCCACAGGCAGTAGAAGAATATAAAGGTGGAAAAGAAAAAGCCTTTATGTCACTTGTTGGTGGAGTTATGAAAGAAACAAAAGGAAAAGCAAATCCACAGATGGTTAATGATGTAATGAAGGAAGAATTGAAATAGATGTTAGTAGAGCTTGAAATCCTTAAAGATTCAAGCTTTTTTATCTTTTGTAGTATCCAGAAAAACAAAAACAAACAAGAGACCTAAAAAATAGAAAATATTAAAGAAATATTATAGTAACATAAAGTAAAAATTTAGAAAAATGGAGGGTTAAAAATGGAAAAAAGAAAGAAAACTATACTAGAATACAGATTTCCTTTAGTACTAAGACCATGGGAGCTTTATTATATATTTATATTTATGATTATAACTGCATATGCCATAGTGTATGGATATGCTTACTTTAAAGGAATAGCATTTGATAGTCAGATGTTTAAGTTTCTCTTTCTAGCAATATTTACAGTAATAATAGGTGTATTAATGTTTGTAATGATAAAATTCGACTTCTATGTAAAACTTTACGAAAACAAGTTATTAATCAAACACTCGTTTGAAAAGAGCTTCGAGATTAAATATTCAGATATAAAAAATATTTGTTTGAACATAGAGATGGTGAAACTAATAGAACTTGAAATACCCAACATATTTATGAACATAATATCTAATAAAGAAGGTGAGGCGTACAAACTTAACATTTCAAAGCTTAGTGATGAAACTAAAGGGTTATTGATTGAAATAATATATATTAGGAATCCTTTGATAGAATTAAATGAACACGCGAGAAATATAAAAAGTTATAATTATAAGAAGTATAGACAAGCATTAAATAAAGCTAGTATTGGAGTAGTGGTAGCAGGTGCAGGTATAGTTATTATACATATAATATTAATAATATTTTTTAAATGATAAGATTAAACTAAAGACTTTTTAAGATAGTAGAAGATAATAACATGCCACTTGTTGGTGGAGTTATGTAGGAAACAAAAGGAAAAGCAAACTCACAAATGGTAAATGATATGATGAAGAAAAATTAAAGTAAATATTATAAAGCTTGAAATTCCATGAGATTTCAAGCTTTTTTATGTCACAAAAAGTACACAAATATTTCACAATTTTAACCTTGAAAAATTAAATACTATATATTATAATATACTATGTAAAAATGTAAAGTATATAATACAACTGTATTTATTACTATTATTTAAATGTGGAGGTGTTTTTCATGGATGATGAGAAAGAATTATTGGAGAATGAAGAAAACAATGATGTACAACAAATTAAGAAGGAAGTAAAGGCAAGGAAATCTAATCATGTAGGTATGTTTATAGTTGTTGCATTAATATTTACGGTACTCAATATAGGGATAATAGTGGGTGGTGACTATATAAAGCCACTTGTGGAGAGTGCATTTAGCAAGAGTGGAAGTACAACTAATGATAAAAAGACAGAGGAGTTTAAGTTTAAAGATGTAGTATATAATGATGTTAATAATTATGGTGAAGGAGTAGAAAAACCTGGTATTTCGGGTATGGTAAAAAGTGTAAATAATGCTATAGTTGCGATAACTACGAAGACAACAGTAACAGACTGGTTCGATATGGAGTATGATTCTGAAGGGGCAGGTTCTGGAATTATATTTAATATAACAGATGATAAGGTAATGATAGCCACAAATCAACATGTTGTTGCAAATGCAAATAAGGTAACAGTTACATTATTAGTAGATAAAACATATATTGCGTACTCAGTAGGAAGTGATGTAGATACAGATTTGGCTGTAATATATATAAATAAAAAAGATATAGAAAAAGATGTGTTGGACAAGCTAGTCGCAGCTAAGTTTGGAAACTCTGATGAACTAGAAGTAGGGGAACAAGCAATTGCTATAGGAAATCCTTTAGGGTCAGAATTTACCAATACAGTTACTGTAGGAATTATTAGTGCGCTAAATAGAGAAATAGAAGTTTCGAATAGAAAGTATAAACTTATTCAAACCGATGCAGCAATAAATCCTGGAAACAGTGGAGGCGCATTGCTTAACTACAAAGGTGAGGTAATAGGCATAAACTCAGTTAAAATAGTCGACACAACAGTAGAAGGAATAGGATTTGCTATTCCAAGTAATACTGCAAAACCGATAATAGAAGAACTCGTAAATAATGGAAATATAAAACGTCCGTTTTTAGGAATATATGGTGCAGACATAACAGATAGCTTATCAGATTTATATGAATTGCCTGTGGGTGTATATGTTCAAAATGTAGTTAAAAATGGGAGCGCAGGTCTTGCTGGAATAGAGAAAGGTGATGTTATTATATCAGCAGATGGACAAAAAATATTGTCAATGGAACAACTAACAAATATAATTAAAAACCATAAGGTTGGAGATAGTATTACGATAAAATATATAAGAGAATTAAAAGATAAAAAAGAAGTTAAAGTAAAACTACAAGACAAATCAACATATAATCAGGGTAGCGCAGATGACACTGATAGTGAAGAAAATATACGAGAAAAAGCAGTGCCGAGATTTAATTATTAGACTTGCAAATATTTTGCAAGTTTTTATTTTTTTTGTTATAAAAAGTTTGAAAAAAGAAATGAATGTGGTATAATTGTATAGATAACTACAAGCTGAATTCTAGGAGGTTAAGATATGAAAAAATATATAATTACCATACTAATACTATTCACATTAGTATTTACCACAAGTGTAGCACACGCTAATAAGCAAAGTAGTATAGCAAAGGTAAATGTTGATGATATTACATATAACGAAATAGTTGATTCACTTACTGGTGAGTCAACAAAACGCTCAATTGTAAAAATTAGTTGGGAAGATTCACCAGATTCTTTTGAAGTAGATACTAGTGAAGGCATTGTTCAAGGTGATCTAATTCATCCTACTACTAAATACGAAATATATTTACAGAACCTTTCTCAGTTAGGAGATAAAAAACTGTTAACTGTAGTAGATAGTTCTGTAAAGCAATATGAAATTGGTACTTCGGCTTGGCTTGTATCAGGAAATCTATACCAAATACAAGTTATACCTGTACATTATCATGATAAAATTTTTAATAGTGTGACAAGTCAAGTTAAGGCAGAATATGTAATTACTAACTTAGAGAATCATCCAAAAGTGATTGCTTTTACTGATTATAATATTACACTTAATGCAGACGGCAAAGAGATAACTGTCGTTTGGGAAGACGCAGGAATTTGGGTTAATTATGATATATATTATGAAAAAGGTGACATATCAGATTATAATAACATGTCTGGTAAAATAGAAGATGTTAGAGATTTGTCTACAAAATTTATAGATACCGATAAAAAGGTAAAATTGAGGTATGTGATAAAAACGAGTGATATAAAGTCAGGACAGCTTTATTCAGTAAGTATAAGGCCTAAAATTAACAATATAAATGGTGTAAATGTTTATGTAAATCCTAGGACGAATGTTGAAGAAGTGACTACAAAGGTTCCATTTAAAATAGAGGCTGAAAGCGATAAATACATAAAACTTTCGTGGTGGGGAATAGACAATACGGTAGGAATAAGTGGAGAAATAACAGAATATTCGGTGAGAAAATTGCAAATTATGAGGAAGGACACGGATTCAGCATCAGAACAAATAATAGCAACAATAGAAGGTCAAGAATCAATAGACATAGGGTATTATACAGATTTGAGGTCGGAGAATAAAACAAATTATAGAATAAAAATAACATACACAAAAATGGAAAATGGAATGGAGAAAACTATATATATGTATTCTGATTGGGAGATGTATGATCCTGGAGCTTTTAGAATCACCCCTGCTAAACCGGAAGTACCAAAATTAAATGAGATATTATCAAAAGATGATAATGTTGTAATTAATATTGCTGACTATGATGGTGCGTTTAAAATAAACAAGACTGAAAATATTATAAATATTGTTTGGTCTGTATTTGAAAGGCTTGATTATAGCGCAGAGGATCCTGCAAATACTGTTATTCAAGATTTGGATACATACTATGATATTTGGCTGACAGATGATGCAAATTTATTATATACTGATAATGATTTATGTGTTGAATCTAACTTCTATGTGTCAGAAGAACAAGGTAGTGCTACTTATGTAAAAGACAAGGTTGGAACAAAGATAGGTTTCTATAAGGAGTATTCGCAATATCTTGCTGCAATAAGAGAAAATGGATTAGTAATTGGATATAAACTGAAAGATTTAGATCCTAATAAAATATATTATATAAAGATAGTGGCTAAGAAAAAACTATTAAATGAAGTACTAGAATCAGAGCCAGCAATGCTTTCTGTGTACTATGATTCTGATGAAACTATATATGCACCACCTGTGTTGTCAAAGCCACCTCTGAAAATTGATCAATTAGAATCTGATAATATAAAACTTATGTGGAGGCTTAGTTGGTGGGAGGTTGTTTCAAGCGAAGATATAGAACAAAACTGGTATAATCAAATATGGTTAATAAACGATGATATTGTTTTTACTGAAACAGCAGGAGCAGAAAAAATAAATTTAAATTCACAGGAAGATGTAAATAAGTTAAAAGCAAAGATAGATTTAGCTTATTTACCCAAATATACATTTAGACAGATTAATCTAGGCGATAATATCGGTTATGAAATGAAGACACTCCTTTATACAGATGTTGAGGCAGCAATACTCAATGCACAGCAAATGGATTCAAATTATACATTAGAAGACTATATAAAGAGTATAAAGGATACAACTGGTGAAATAAATGGATGGGAACAACTGATAGTGAAAGTTGATCCAGCAGATAAAACTAACCAGACATTATACTTTACAAAAGAAAAACTAACAAATAATACTTCATATATGTTTGTAATTAAAACATATAGAACCATAGTAAATGGTTCTGAAACAGAAAGATTATATTGTTTAAATCCAACTACGATTATAGGAACCACACTAATAAATGGAACAGAAGTAATACCAAAACCAACTGTACCTAATTTGTTTTTAGATGAAGCAAGAGATATTCAAGTAGAATTGAAATGGGAATATAATACTAAAATGGAATATGAGATGAAAATTAATGAAAAAGAAGATTTTAATACAGCTAGAGACAATGAAGTTATAATACCTACAAATTCTACAGATCCTAAATTTCCAAAAGATGGGGAAGATTATGTACTTACGATTATAGACTTACTACCGAAGACAGAGTATTATTTCTGGATAAAATCTAAACAAAAAGATGGAAATGAAGAATCTGCATGGAGTAATCCAATTCTTGTAAAAACGACAGACATATTACCAAACCCAATTAATCCACCAGAAGGAATAGGTGTTGCAGATATAACTGATCCAATAGGCGATACATATATTACTATTGAATGGACACGATTACTTGAAGACCTTTCATCAGAAGAAACTAATAAAAATTATAAAGTAAAGAAGTTATTTTCATATATTCTCATAATATCAGATAATTCAAAGTTTTTAGATGCAAGACAAATAGAAATTAAGGATGATAATGTTGGTTCAACTGAAAATGGGTTTGAAATGATTGAAAAATCACTTGTAAAAGTAAATGGTCTTGAAACAAATAAAAAATATTATTTCAAACTAAAATCAAAAGTTTCTGCTAAAAAAGGGGATTCAGCAAAGATTGTTACAAGTGAATCTAATTACTCACTGGTTAAAGCCGTAAAGACATCAACTGATAATGAATTTGATGCGAGTACTGGAGAGTTTGTTACACCGCTAACAGACAAAGCAACTACTACATATGTTAATGAAATACTAACATATACAATAACTGACGGACAGAGAGTTATAAACGATATATTAATGCAAGATGAATATAGGTTCACTATTGATATGAAGAATTACACAACTACAAGCTCAGCAGGTAAAACCACTGTTGCAAACAAAACAATTAATAAAAGAGTAGCAAGTGTTCCATATGAAGTAATTGAAACCTTAAAACAACAGAAAATGAACTTTGATATTGTAGTTGATGATATGAAAATTAGTATACCAGTAGAAAGCTTAAGCACACCAACCCTAACGCGTGCAAAGCAACTGGGCGGGCTGAAAAACTATTTATTTACGATTTCTACACCGTCAGAAACGAGTGGAACATCAAACATAGTAGTTAGCAAATCAAAAGAAATAACAATAACGATACAAACAAAACATGGAAATATAGATGAAAAATATCTTAATGGTTATGTTGTAATATCATACGATACTGCAAAAGCAAGTACTACAACTACTAGCAAAACAGCAACTAGTACGACTACAAACAATGTTTCACCAAATGCAAAGGCATACAAATTTGATACTAATAAAAACATATGGATAGATGTCCCTGAACAATATAATTCATATAATGGAACTATAATATTTAAAACAAGTGAACTTGGAAAATTTGGTTTAGGTGGAATCTAAGCAATTGGAGGTACAAGATTATGAAAATGTTTAGAATATTCATTTATGCAGTGATGATGATACTTGCGTTCCAATTTAATGTTGCGAGTGCAGAGCAAGGTAGAGTAGTTTATCAAATTAATCAAGAGAGTAAAAGTTATATAAAAGTGGAACTTAGCTTTATAGACATAAATTCAACTAATAAAATTCAAATAACTTCGTATAAAAAATATAATGACTATACAATTATACTTACATATATAACAGGCAAAAATGCAGAATTATTTGATAAAATAACGATTAACAAAGATGAATTAGGTCTCAAACTCGGAAATGATATTCTGCCTAATATTATACTTAAAAATGAACAAGACGGAAATCTCTATTCTTTTAAAGATGTGGGGGAACAATATTTATATCGTGACTCAATATTAAATTTGTATAATAAGGGAGTATTAAATGGATACCCTGATGACACATTTAAACCTGAACAAGCAATAAGCAGAGAAGAGTTCTGTCAATTATATATTAAAGCTATAGACCTGAAGTTGAGTGATATAGATGTAAATATATTTACTGATGTAGAAAATAATAGATGGTCAAAGGATGTTATAAACACACTCTCAATTAAGGGTATATTAAAAGGAAAAGAAGCAGGAAAGTTTAATCCAACTGATACTATAACACTTGCAGAAGTAGCTGCTATACTGGATAGAACATATACATTTTTGAATTTTATAAATAGAAGTGATTATAAACATACACAAACTAATCACTGGGCAAATGCATATATTACCAACCTTCTTAATGTAAATATAATTAATGAAGAAGACAGTTTTTATAAAAATAATTCGTTAGATAAAAAATTAACAAGAGCTGAAAGTGTATCCATAATTAATAAAGTAGTAAATGGATATAAAACAGAGAAATAATTTTAATCTCTTTGGGTTTAATTCCCCGTCGGCTTTGTAATTTTTTTATTTTATATATTGTATTTTTAAAAGAAATGGTATAAGATATGTAAAAGATGATAATAACAGATAATAGATAAAAATAATTTCCTTTTGTAAATGGTATACGATAATTGACTTGAGGGGTGAGTATTTATGGCTTCTAATTTTATTAAAAATCTTATAGCAAATAGGTTAGGTGGAAAGAAGTTTGGTGATAAGACTTGCGAATATAAATTTACAAAGATAAAGAATGCACACGACGAAGCATTGATGAAAAATCCTAATATGGATTTTATAGATATGGGAGTTGGAGAGCCAGATGCCATGGCTGATGAAGGCGTGGTAAGAGCATTAACATATGAAGTTAAAAAGTGGAACAATAGAATGTATGCTGATAACGGTATACAGGAATTTAAAGATGCCGGAGTTACTTATCTAAATAATGAATTTAATGTACAAAACATAGACTCGAAAGATGAGATAAATCACTGCATAGGTTCGAAATCCGCACTAGCAATGATTGCTCAAATCTTTATAAATCCAGGGGATATAATGCTTATGCCCGTGCCGGGTTACTTTGTAACAGCCACTTATACTGAGTGGCTTGGTGGTAAGGTGTACAAGTTGCCCTTGTGTAAGGAAAATAATTATTTGCCAGAGCTAGATAAAATACCGAATGGAATACTAAAAAAAGCCAAGCTGCTATATTTGAATTATCCTAATAATCCTACAGGAGCAGTTGCAACTAAAGAATTCTTCACTAAAGTAGTAGCATTTGCTAAAAAGAATAATATTGCTGTTGTACATGATGCAGCATATGGTGCTTTGGTTTATGATGGTGAGAAGCCACTTAGCTTTCTAAGTATTGATGGAGCGAAAGATATAGGAGTGGAAATTCATTCACTTTCAAAAACCTTTAACATGACAGGATGGAGAATCGGATTTATTGCGGGGAATGAAGATATTATTAGAGCATTCAGAATAGTGAAAGATAATAATGATTCAGGACAATTCAAGCCTATACAGTATGCAGGGGTTTATGCAATGGAGCATTCAGAAATAACTCAAAATACAATTGAAAAATATTCTAGGCGTTTGAATTTATTAGTTAGTACTTTGAGTGAATTGGGATTTAAAGTAGAAAAACCAAGAGGTACATTCTATCTGTATGTCAAGATACCGAAGTCTATCCCACACGAGAGAGTATTTAAAACAGCAACAGATTTTGCAGAATACTTGATAAGAGAAAAAGGGATTGTAACGGTGCCCTGGGATGATGCAGGACACTATGTGAGATTTTCAGTTACATTTTTAGCGTATGGAGAAAAAGAAGAAAAATATATAATGGGTGAAATATATAGCAGGTTAAAAGATGTAAAATTTTCTTTTTAAATATTGACAATTTTAGACAAATGTGGTAAAGTCTTGATAAGTTAATTATGAAAGGAATGATAAAAGATGAATAATATAGTAGCGGGCAAAGATTTGGAAGGCAGAATTATTGGAATTTATGTAAAAAATGATGTTGCGAGTTTTGAATGGGATAAAACGATAAAAGAATTAGGAATAGATATAAAATGTAATACAGATGTTATCAGAAAAAAAGTATTATATGGAGAACATGTATATAAACATTATATATATACTAAATGGTTAATAGATAGTAAGTTAATAGAAAGATCAATATTAATAAGTAGTGATGCTATGGATGTTCTTGATAGTAAAAAATATAATGACGGATTGATAAATCCAATAAACAATGCCGATATATTAAATGTTATTAGGATAAATAAAGATGTGAATCCAGTACTTAAAGAAGTTTCAGAAAGTGCTGAGTGTTTATTTGGAGAAGATAAACTAGATGCAAAGATGGGTAAAGATAATGTAGATACGAGTAGTCTAACTAAGGAAGATATTTTTTCACTGGAGATGGAAAGTATGTGTTGCTCTTAGGTAAGTTAATAGAAAAATAAAAGTGATAAAATGATATTTAAGGAAAAGTATAACAAAATAACTTCTATTAAGTTATTTGCATTTCTGGAATAGTATAGTATACATGTACATACTATGAAACTAAGGAGATGTGAATATGAAAAAAGAAATAGAATTTGAGGGTTTAGATATATTAAAAGAAGAAATAAATATAGTTAAAATAACAGATGAAAGACTTTATATTACTGAATTTTTAGATTTAATGGCTGAGTTTAAAGATTACAAAGAATTATCTAATTATTATAAAAAAGAGAAAGAAGATATTGTAAACATAAGAATAGTTACACCGTCATTAGCGGACTTTGAAACAGAGTCGCAACAAAATAGTAGAGAAGCAAGGTTAGATAACCTTTTTAAAAATGGCAAGAAGTTGTATGCTGTATTGCAAGAAGAAGGAAAAGAAAACTTGATGGGTGAACTATATTCTGCAAATACGCAGTTAAATAATGGACTTGAAAGAGTAAAAGAACGTGGTTTAAATATACAAAATGAAAGATACTTAGAACATGTTCTTATTAAATACGGGATACCAGTAGAAGATAAGAAACAAGAAATATCTGGTATAATGGAAAAACATGAAATATTTGATTTAAGATGTGAACAAGACCTTATTCTAGCCGTTGAATTAGTTGAAAATATTGAACCTATTGAATAATAAAAATTGATTAATAATACATAAAAAATCTTTCATTTGAAAGGTTTTTTCATTTACATTAAAAAAATCCATTCTAAAACTTGACAAAGTATGAAAAATAATGTATAATAACAACGTTGTTATTCCGCACAAATAAGGCTATGAAGATAAAATGCAGCGATGCTGCCTAGTTTGGCGAGATTTATGTAATAGGAGGTGTACAGATGTACGCTATAATCAAAACTGGAGGAAAGCAATACAGAGTACAAGAGGGAGATTTAGTTAAAATAGAAAAACTAGATTTAGAAGCAGGAAGTGAAGTTGTTTTCGACGAAATTCTTGCCGTTTCAAATGATGAAACATTAACTTTTGGAACTCCGATTGTTAAAGGAGCTACTGTTAAAGCAACTGTTTTAGAACAGGGAAAAGCAGCTAAAATAATAGTATTTAAGTATAAGGCGAAAAAAGGTTATGCAAAGAAAAAAGGTCATAGACAACCTTTCACACAAGTGAAAATTGAAAAAATAAACGCGTAGTGTTAAAGGAATGATAGTTTAATGATTAAAGTTAAAGTGTTAAAAAAAGAGAATATGATTTATGGATTTGATATAGTAGGTCATGCAGGCTTTGATAAGCATGGAAAAGATATAGTGTGTTCGGCTGTTAGTGTTTTAATGATAAATACTATTAACAGTATAAGTAATTTTACCAAAGACGATATTGTAGTAGATGAATATGTTGAAAATGACGGTCATATAAAGTTCTTGGTAAATGGAATTTATTCAAAAGAAACAGAGATTTTACTTAAAAGTCTAGAATATGGGCTTTATGATATAAATGAACAATACGGAAAAAAGTATATAAAAATCGAGGAGGTGCAGTAAAATGTTATTAAAATTAAATCTTCAATTTTTTGCTCATAAAAAAGGTGGCGGGTCTACAAGCAACGGACGCGACTCAAACTCTAAAAGACTAGGAGCAAAAAGAGCAGACGGACAATTTGTTTTAGCAGGAAATATATTATACAAACAAAGAGGAACTCACATACATCCAGGGAAAAATGTAGGTAGAGGTGGAGATGATACTCTATTCGCATTAATAGACGGATATGTAAGTTTTGAAAGAAAAGGTAGAGATAAAAAGCAAGTTTCAATATACACAGAAAGAAAAGTAAATGAGAAAGCTGTAGAAACAGTTATAGAAGCATAAAATTAAAAGGGCAAAAACCACAGTGGTTTTCTGCCCTTTTTTAATCTCTTTGGGTTTAATTCCCCGTCGGCTTGACGCGTTCTTGTCATTGCGAGGAGGTTCTTTCGACGAAGCAATCTCGTTTTTGAAAGATGAGATTGCTTCGCAAAAACGCTCGCAATGACAACATGATACCCCGTCGGCTTGCCACGGGGAGATTCATTTTGTAATTTAGGCATGATAAGATATAGAAAATCAAAATATAGAGATAGGTGATAAAAATGGAAAAACTTTTGAAGTTAGTGAGAAATTTGTTCTTTGAAAATGAAATAATACAAGTTATTTTAAGTAAGTCAAAGAATAAGGATGATAATGAGCTAAGTAAAGTGAGGATATGTCCTTTTTATAAAAAGGATGAGTTATTATACCAATTTGAGTATTTTCAAGGAAAAAAGGTTTTACACGAAAATATGAGTAGTGAAGATGCAATAGAGTGTATATTTAGGCTGGTAGATACGCAGTTTGAAAATTTAGCTATATTTTCAAAGAATGCTGATTATCAAGTTTTGACAAATAAAAAAGGGAATATTAAAATTATAAAATCAAACGCTACTAAGAGGCTAGAAAGTGCTTCTCACAATAGAAAAAAAGAATATATTTTAGAAGAAAATAATCCGGTGGATTTTTTAGTATATTTAGATATCATGAATAAACAAGGTAGAGTTCATGACAAAAAGAGAGATAAGTTTAAACAAATAAATAAATTTTTAGAGGTAATAGAAGATAGTATAAATGATTTTGAAAAAGAGGATATAATAAATATAGTTGACTTTGGTTGCGGTAAAGCGTATATTACATTTGCCTTATATTATTATTTGGTAAAAGTCAAAGGCAATAAAGTGAATATAGTAGGACTTGATATAAAAGAAGATGTAATAGAATTTTGCAATAAGGTAGCACTTGAACTTGGCTATGTTGGGTTAAAATTCGAAATTGGAGAAATAAAGGACTTCAATGAGTTAAACAATGTTGATATGATTGTAACACTCCATGCATGCGACACAGCTACTGATGACGCGTTGGTTAAAGCTGTAGGTTGGGGGTCAAAAGTGATACTATCTGTGCCTTGTTGCCAACATGAGCTATTTAGCAAGATAAATAACGAGTTAATGTCTCCCATGCTAAAACACGGTCTAATAAAGGAAAGATTATCTGCACTTATAACTGATAGTATACGAGTTAAACTATTAGAAGCACTTGGCTATAGTGTGTCCGTAGTCGAATTTATAGATATTGAGCACACACCTAAAAACCTAATGATAAAGGCAATAAAGAAAAGTAATAAAAATAATCAAAAAAGCATGGACGAGTATAAAAAGTTTGTGGAGTTTTGGGGAGTGAAACCTTACTTAGAAAAACAATTAATAACTAATGAAAACAATAAAATACAAAAAAGGAATGAAATATTATGAAACTTGGTGAATTTGATTATTACTTACCGGAAAGACTAATAGCACAAAAACCTCTGGATGACAGGAGTAGTTCTAGAATGTTAGTGATCGATAAAAATACAGGAGATATAGAACATAAAGTATTTACAAATATCTTGGACTATGTAAATCAAGGTGATTGCTTGGTATTAAACGACACAAGAGTCATACCTGCAAGATTATTTGGAGTAAGAAAAGATACAAATGCTCCTATTGAGTTACTTTTACTTAAAAGAAAAAATATAAATGAATGGGAAACACTTGTTAAACCGGGGAAAAAGGCTAGGACAGGAGTAGATATAGTTTTTGGTAATGGAGAGCTCACAGGTACTATAAATGAAGTATTAGACAATGGTAATAGAGTGATAAAGTTTAAATATAATGGTGTTTTTGAGGAAGTGTTGGAAAAGTTGGGGCATATGCCGTTGCCACCATACATAACTGAAAAATTAAATGATAAAGAGAGATACCAAACAGTTTACTCGAAAAATAAAGGTTCGGCAGCAGCACCAACTGCAGGGTTACATTTTACTCAAGAACTACTAGAAAAATTAAAAGATAAAGGCGTAGAAATAGCTTTTATAACTTTGCATGTAGGACTTGGTACATTTAGACCAGTAAAGACTGAAAATGTCTTAGAACATGAAATGCATTCCGAATATTTTAATATAGATAAGGAAGAGGCTGCTAAGATAAACAGGATGAAGCAAGAAGGTGGTAGAATAATATCTGTAGGAACTACATCAACAAGGACATTAGAGTCTGCCTGCGACGATCAGGGCAATGTAGTGGCAGGTGATGGATGGACAGATATCTTCATCTATCCAGGTTACAAATTTAAAGTGATTGATGGACTTATAACAAACTTTCACTTACCTAAATCTACATTACTCATGTTAATATCAGCACTTGCTGGAAGAGAAAATGTTTTAAATGCATATAAAGTAGCCGTTGAGAGTGAATATAGATTCTTCAGTTTTGGAGATGTGATGATCATAAAATAAAACTATAGCGGACATTGGGGACGGTTCTTGTTGTCCAGTGGACAACAAGAACCGTCCCCAATGTCTCGAAACACTTAATAAAGAGGGGAGTATACCAAATGTTAGAGAACATAGAACCAAATAGAGTTATGTATTATTTTGAAGAGATTTCTAAGATACCTAGAGGGTCGGGCAATGAAAAAGCTATAAGTGATTATATTGCCAATTTTGCGCGTGAACATGGATTTGAGTATATACAAGATGAAGTAAATAATGTTATTGTAAAAAAAACTAGCACAAACGAAAGTTCTGATACTATTATATTTCAAGCGCATATGGATATGGTATGTGAGAAAAATAAGGATGTCGAACATGATTTTTTGAAAGAAGGTATAAAACTAAAAATAGATGAAGATTTTATAAAAGCTGAGGGGACTACATTAGGTGCAGATGACGGAATAGGGGTAGCTTATAATTTAGCTATACTTGAAAGTAATGAAATAAAGCATCCTAATTTGGAAGTTGTATTTACCGTTGATGAAGAAGAAGGCATGACAGGTGCAAATGGTCTTGACATGAGCAAATTGAGCGGAAGTATGCTAATTAATATAGATTCTGAAGAAGAAGGAATAATAACTGTTGGTTGTGCCGGTGGAGCAAGGATTAATGCTGATATTTCGGTAGATAAAGTATGTCTAGAAAATATAGATAATTTTCAAAAATTTGAATTATTAGTAAGTGGTTTGAAGGGTGGGCATTCTGGGATAGATATAGATAAAAATAGAGGTAATGCTGTACGTATACTTACAGAGTTACTTAAAAATTTTGAAGACTTTAATGATGATTTGTATATTTACAGTATGGAAGGTGGCATGAAGGTTAATGCCATTCCAAGAGAAGCAAGTGCTAAAATTTTGGTTAACACAAAGGCTTTAATAAAGTTTTTAGGATTATATAACACTTATGAAAGTGAAATATTGGAAAAATATATAGAAAGTGAAAGTGAACTAAAAATAGAATTAAACAAAATATCAGAAGATGAGGTGCGTGAAGTATATACCAAGGAAACAAGTAATAAAATGATAAACATAATTAATAATATTATTGACGGAGTATATACAATGTCTGAGGATGTAAAAGGTTTGGTAGAAAGCTCTAGCAATCTAGGAGTGTTAAAATATGAAGGAGATAAAATAAAATTAAGCATCTTGCCAAGAAGTTCTAAAGATGAAAAATTAGATGAAATAATAGAACGAATAACAAGTGTTATTAGCAATCAAACTAATGCTAAAATAGAAGTGACAACAAGATACCCAGCATGGGATTATGCAAAAGACTCAAAAATAAGAGATATAGCGGTACAAGCATATAAAGAAATAACTGGTGTAGAGCCGATAATTAATATAATTCATGCAGGACTAGAATGTGCGGTATTTAAACGAAATAATGATACGATAGATATTATATCAATAGGCCCCAATCTATATGATCCACATACACCAAATGAAAGAGTGAGTATATCATCAATACAAAAAACATGGGAGTACTTGTTAGCAATAATACAAAAAATATAGCGAATTAAAAAAGCAAGTAAAAATTTTACTTGCTTTTTTGATGTATATAAAATATAATAAGATTAGAGTGTATTTATCTCCAAATAATAAAGGAGAGAGTAAATACTTGAAAACTTTCTAAGTGGTCGATTATGTGTATTTTTACTAATGAATGTTATCACTACCAAATGTGTATTGTAATGGGGGAGTAATTATGGATATTTTTGTAGCTAGACAACCAATATTTGATACAAAGATGAATGTATTTGGGTATGAACTATTATACAGGGATAGTTCAGTGAATAAGTATACTGAGATAGATGGTAACAAAGCCACGGCAGCTGTACTTGCCAATAGTTTTATGGAAATAGGATATGATGCTATAACTAATGGTAAAAAGGCTTTTATTAACTTTACAGAAGAACTGTTATATATGGGTGCTCCAACACTTTTTCCGAAAGAGCTAATAGTTATTGAAATATTAGAGGATGTGGAGCCAACGGCAATATTGTTGGGAAAGTGTATAGAGTTTAGAGAGAAAGGTTATATAATTGCTTTAGATGACTTTGAGTATAGATATATGGAAAAGTATAAATCACTATTAAAAGTTGTAGATATTGTAAAGGTTGATTGGTTACTTAATACAGTACAAGAACAAAGAAAGCTTGTAGGAGAAATAAAGAAGATAAATCCTAGAATAAAGTTTCTTGCTGAGAAGATAGAAACGAATGCAGAATATGAAGAAGCATTAAAAAGTGGATATTCACTATTTCAAGGATATTTTTTTAGTAAACCAACTATAATAAAGGGAATCGCGGGACAAGGTAGTAAAGTGAATTATTTACAAATTATAAATGAAATTGCAAAAAAAAATCCTGATTTTGATAATATTACACATGTTATAGAAAGAGATCCTGTGCTTGCGTTACAACTACTTAAGCTTATTAACTCTGTAACATTTAGGTCTATGCAAAGGGTAACTTCGGTACACGAAGCGTTAGTACGATTAGGTATGAAAGAAATAAATAAATGGGTTTCAGTGCTTATGTTACGTGAAGCAACCAAAGAAAAACCGGTAGAAGTAATGAGGATATCATTGGTAAGGGCATATTTCATGGAAGAGCTTGCAGGGAGCACTATACTTAGGAATAGAAAATCAGAAGCATTTTTATTCGGGCTTTTCTCTATGGTAGATGTTTTGTTTAATTATAATAAAGAAGAACTCTTACATGATATACCTCTTAATGAAGATGTGAAAGATGCTTTACTAGGAATTGAAAATGACTTTAGTGATATTTTTAAAATAATTACTTATTATGAAAAAGCAGAGTGGAGTAAATTAGAACAACATATAAAAGAAAAGAACATAATAATAAATCCATTTCAAATATCAGAATTATATTATAATGCTTTAAAACTTGCAGAAAACTTGATAGATTATTAAAACAGTAAATAATTAACCTTAAACTGTAAAAAAATAAAAAAAATACTTTTTTATGATATTTTATAAATAATGCTTGACGAAATGGGAAATATATGATAACATAGGAAATGTAGATATTTTAATTAAAATATTTAAATTTAATTTTCTGGAGGATTTAGAATATGATGAACAAAGGAACAGTAAAATGGTTTGATGCACAAAAAGGTTACGGATTTATAGCTGCGGAGGGCGGAGATGATGTATTCGTACATTACACTGCAATTCAAAACGAAGGATTCAAGACTTTAGAAGAAGGACAAAAAGTTTCATTTGAAATTACAAATGGACCTAAAGGAAAGCAAGCTGCTAACGTAACTGTAGAAGCTTAATTGTAACAACAAACTAGAATAAGAGATAGTAATATCAAATATATGGGTTTGTCAAAAAAACTATTGACTATGTCAATAGTTTTTTTGCTGTATAATATATAAAATATTGTCAAAACTATTATTAAAAGTATCTATAAAACTTTCACATATTAAACAGGTTAAGGAGATGATAATATGTATCGTTATAAGACTAGAGAAAAAAATAATGCATACACTTTGATTATATTAATAATACTGGCATTAATTGCTTTTGCTTACTTTTATAATACAAATAGTAACCCACCCAAAAATAATGTGACAATAAAAAACTATTCTATAAAAAATGATGAGAAGCCAGACATTAGTGCCTCTAATATTATTGAGGTTGCTCCTGTTGCCAGTATAGTAGAGAAAATAACACCTAATACTGAGATTGTGTATCAGTATTATTATGAATTAGATCAAAAAACAGTAGAAGAAAGAGAGCAACCACCTTATTATATGATTAATATGGCAGAAGAAGAGTTTAGGAGTAAATACAGTGATTGGGAGATAAAGGTTTTTTCAAGTAAACAAGTCGTTATGCAAAAGAATTTAAATGGGAAAAGTCCATTTTATTTTAGGATTGGTGAAAAGGACGGATATATAGCAGTATATTATGAAAAACCTGTAAATGGAATATCGCTTAGGGAAATAACAGATACACCAGTGAATACATTACCGAAAGATGAACAAGACAAAATAAGAAGTGGTATAACAGTTTATGGAGAAGATGAGTTGATAAAGATATTAGAAGACTATTCTTCGTAAGTGGTATAATATTGATTTTACAGTTTTGAAACAAACCAAGATTTTGGTTTGTTTTTTTGTAGCAAAAAAGTGATAGATTAATATTATATAGTAGTTATTATAGTTTGCATTGCGAACTGAAGAAAGGGGAGTAGTTATGCAAAATAACATTATTTCTATTATAGGTGGAGATATAAGGCATATATATCTTGCAAATTTATTAATTGATAAAGTAAAAGAAATAAAAGTTTTTGGATTGAATCATGTAAAACTTGATTCTAGGATAACTAAATGTGATAATGTTCTAGAGGCGATTAATAAAGTTGACATAGTTATTGGACCTATACCATTTAGTACAAACAATACAACCTTAAAAGCTAGTTTGTACAACAAAGATATATATATAGAAGAATTATTTATGTCCATGACTAATAAACAGAAGCTGATAAGCTCAAACTTTTCTGAAGATGTTTTAGGGATGGCAATCAATTATAAAATAAATATAATTGATTTAAATAATATAAATGAATTTGCAATATTAAATGCTATTGCAACTGCAGAAGGCGCGATAAAAGAGGCAATAGAAGTAAGCGATATAAATTTACATGGTAGTGAAGTACTTGTACTTGGGTTTGGGAGATGTGCAAAGGTACTCGCAGATAAATTAAATGGTATACGTGCTAAAGTGTCAGTCGCAGCAAGAAAGAAAGAGGATTTGGCATATATAGAAGCATATGGGTACACACCACTAGACTTAAAGCAAATGGATGTGTTACTAGATAAATATGACTTTATTTTTAATTCAATACCTACTCTTATACTAAATGAAGGTATGTTATGTAAACTTAAAAAGGATTGTTCAATAATAGACATAGCCTCGAGTCCTGGTGGAGTTGATTTCTATGCGGCTGAAAAATTGGACATAAAAGCTATCCTATCATTAGGTATACCAGGCAAAGTATCGCCAAAAACATCTGCTAAAATTATGTGGAAAGTTATCAACGATTTATAGAAACATTATTATATATGAAAGGACACTCTATTTCATATAAGAATGAATGAGTGGAAAATTATAAGGGGAAGGTGATAAATTTGAAAGAATTAAAAGATTTGAAAATCGGATTTGCACTTACAGCTTCATATTGTAATTTTAAAGAAGTGATAACATATATAAGTAAGCTCATAGAAACGGGAGCAAAAGTAGTACCGATAATGAGTTATAATTCATATACATACGATACAAGATTCGGAAAAGCAGAAGAGTTTATAGCGGAGATAGAAGAAATGACTGGAGAAAAAATAATGAAAACATTAGTAGATGTTGAACCACTAGGACCTAAAGATCTTATTGATATAATAGTTGTTGCACCTTGTACAGGGAACACTCTAGCAAAGCTAGCTAACGGTATAACCGACACATCAGTGCTAGGAGCAATAAAGACGATGAGGCGAAACGATAAGCCGGTGGTGATAGCGATAGCTACAAATGATGCGCTGGCGCTAAACATGAGGAATATATTTACACTACAAAATACAAAAGGAATAACATTCGTGCCATTTAAGCAAGACAATGCAAAAGATAAACCATACAGCTTGGTGGCTGAGTGGGATAAGATGGTGGAGACGATAGAAGATGTAGCTAAGGGACTTGAGTAATCAAGTCTTTTTAGTTTTTGAAATGGAAAATCTGATAGAACCAATTCCTGATTTAAGTCTTTAGAGTAATGAATAAGGTATTTAGCATGCTTAGTACCTTTATTTATGTGTTACGGGTATTTCTTAGAACGCTACTATTTACAAAAATAGTGAAACATGCTATAATGTGTAAAATAGTGAGGTTGAAATATACTTCGAATAAAATAAACAGTGCTATTGAAATAAGTTGATAGCATATAAAAGAGACCAGTTAATAAATGTCAAGTAGTTTTGTAAAAAAACTCTAAAAAGTTTTTTATGCTAAAAATGTGCATAGCAAACAAAGCAATAATAAAGCTTAAAATTAAAAAGACATAGTTATGCTGTTTTT